>Ga0126342_10013646_pt1 | contig 14364 bp, 9 predicted proteins | sample Cyp1metagenome_FD_92528 | JGI IMG/M metagenome (GOLD analysis project Ga0126342, IMG submission 92528) | Coral microbial communities from Lord Howe Island, Old Settlement Bay, Australia - Cyphastrea 1 metagenome | ecosystem: Host-associated > Invertebrates > Cnidaria > Coral ...
AGCTTTTACACACAGACACTTTTACACAGACTTTTCTACACACAGAAGTACCATTTTACCCCAGTTTTGGACGATCAAACCTCATTTCGTGCGAAAGGGTTGCGCCGGACGCGTGCAAATCGCAATTTTACCACAGTTTTTGGCTCTCGAACCTCATTTTTACCATAATGCCTTCGAAATGCAAAGGTTTTTGAAGCTGCAGCTCTCTGACTGCCAACGGGAACGGCCAACGGGACAACGGGACAACGGGAACGGGACAACGGGACAACGGGAACGGGACAACGGGACAACGGGAACGGGACAACGGGACGGGCAGTACCGAACCCATCCTCCATTCATTTCTTCATTTCTTCATTCTTTCATTCTTTCATTCTTTCATTCTTTCATTCATTCATTCATTCATTCATTTTTTGAATTCACTTCTTTCCAACTCACCAAGAAATCCTATAAGCAAACTGTTTCCTATAGCCTATAGTCATGTCGTATTTTCAGAACTTCCGCCCTTGCGTGCCGGGCACTACCAGGTAGACCAGTCTGACAAATCCAAGATGTCTGCAATACCGCATGGACATGTCGATATGGATAACGGTTGTATAATGTCGTATACAGCCATATCTGAGGGAGAACGAAAAGTAATGCAAAAAAACATGGCCAAACATGTACGAACGAGCAACTTTCTTCATAATATGGTTTTCCGGACGTACAGAAGTTTTATAGGTGCGTGCTTGTTACAAGCATGCATCATGTGCATCATGTGCATCCATGTGGTCGAATGTGAACGTTTCAGCAGGTTGGGTTCGTGATAGTTCGTGCTCATAAATCTGAAGCATTTTGTTGTGTCTCTGCGCTGCTCCGTGGTCATCTCTGATCGCTGTAGTCTACACTTGGAGATGGAAATGCTGCAAGAAATAGCCTTTCCCCCTACAGAACTTTTTGTTTTAGGGACAGGATCGACATGTACGAGGCCGTTAGTCCTGCGCTTTTGGGTTGCATATTTCTGCAGGTGCATTCCCACGAAACGCATGACTGATGTGTGGCACGTGAAGCATCGGTAAAGCTTCTGGCCTTGAGGAACAGCGGCATATCGTCCAATTTCAGCTTTGAGGTTTCACTTTTCTCCTCCATAATGCTCCGCATTCCCTTTGATGCGGAAATCAAGTGCCTGGCTACACTGGCCGATTGCTAGACAAACAAACCTCCATCAGTCCTGTGTTGCCCTTAGCATCCCCTAACAGTGTAATGACATGTATTGATTGTAATGCACATGTCTATTCAGCGACGCGATGCCTCAACAGCTTTCGGCGATCAGGAAGATCGGTCGGAAGATTCATGAGGATGACGACCTGCAAGGATTTTCCAATAATTCCCCGCATTGTGCCCTTCCCTCGACGGCTTCTGAGCAAGTCCCGAGATCCCCAACGCGCTCGAGCCCGGGCAAAATACTGTTTATCTCGACACTCTTACCTCAAATGGAAAAAAGATGAAAAAAGTGTGAAAACACGTGAACTGCTCCTTACTGCAACTTCTGCCCAATGTCATGTCCTGTCTAGTATGGCCATTGCAAGGTATTGCAATCTTGTCCCGAGGATGTGGCTGCAAATCAAACTCCATGTCACATTGATTTGCGTGAACAAGGTGATGTCTGCCAGGAAGATACCCATCCTGCGCAGGAATGGAATAACTTGTGATACCTTGGGATCGCCTGCACACATCCACTTTCTCAATGTTGGCTCATGTTGATGCAATTTATGGCCTCATCTTTCCGTCTATGACCTCAAGCCCGCCGACGAGCGTGTACCTTAATCAATTGGACCCTGACATACCCTGACAACCCCAACAGAACCGACGCCATGGCACTGGAATGTGGAATGACTGAGGCACCAGCGCTGCCAGCATCACGAGCCCCATCCAGTTTGCAAAGTACATGTTATTCTTCATGACTTGAAGGGTGTTTATCAACGAGCCATTGAAGGCTGCGATCCCCTTCTCGAACTGGTCAATGGCTTTCGCCACTCCACCAAGGTTCCGAATGATGGTGTTGTTCAGTGTGACCTGTGACGTGCGAGTTGCAGGAGCATGCATGACACCATATGACACCATTATCGGATAAACATTGCATCAACGTGACAACAAATCTTGGCAGCTGGCACTCTGCATCTGGCTGACCAAGGAAGCTCGTTCAGCATTTTCGGCTTGCTGAACGTGAATTGTAGTTTTGCGACCTTGGCCAAAGCCCTCTCCAAACAAATCAAACAGTCAGAAGTTACAGGCACAGAAAGTCAATTATGATTGTGACATATTGTGACATATTGTAAGATATTGTAAGTATATCCCTATCCGCCCTATCCTATCCAAATCATGGCCAAGTTTGTCCCAAGTTGTCCATTCCGGAGGCTCAGGTCAGCCGAGCGTCGGCAAATGCCAAAAAGAGCCAGGACTGTGGGATGTACTGCGAGTGGAGCGATGCTCCATGGGCTGATGGGCTCTTGGAGAATCAGCCGGGAAATGATCTGGTACGCTAAGACCTTAGCTGAGTTCAGCTGAGTTCAACTGTTCTTCTTGATAGGTTCTTCATGGTTCTTCAATTATTTGTTTCTCACTGTTTACACCTTGCCGTTTGCTGAGTTCTGAGTATGGGACAGTTGCGAGATTTTGTAAATGGGATATGATTTCCAGGACTCCCATATAACCATTCTGCACGATATCTTCGACGTCCTCTCGCAAATCTGATGGCTCTGGTCGTGGAATCCAAACCTTCCGCCTGCCCCTGTTAGCCAGTGCTGGTTTTAAACTGACTCATTCGGTCCTTTGTCATGGCCATAATCTCTGCACCTTGCTTGATGTCAATCCTCGCGCAGACTTTGCAACTTGTTTCCGTGTTTGCGCACTCTTCCCGAAAAGAGCACCGCCAATGAAGTGCGATACCCTCACTAGCTTTTTGGATTTAATTGAACATGAATAAATTCGTTCGTTTTAGGCAGAATGAATGCGCTAGCACAACTTTGGAGTCCTGGAGGACACATCATAGTGTAAAAGCCTTCGCACGAGCGCAGAAAGCAGCTGCGCTCGCGATGCCCCACCTTGGAACATTCTCAATGGATCTCAATGGCATCAGAAAATGTCGATCTTCACTCTGAGGCTTTTGCCTACTCTCCATGTCAGGGAGATGTAGTCGAGGTAGTGGAGGACTGCAAAAGGCAGCAGCATGCCGCACATCACTGCCACCAGCATTCCCGGACCTGTCGCAAGAAAGAAACGACAGGCTCCAAGCATGGACAGCTCAAACCGTAACAAACAACTACATGATCCTGCAATATCCTGCATCACCTGTAGACTCAAAGGATTCTTGCGCTGCGATGCCAAAGGAGCTCTCTGCAAGAATCTAAGCAACCAGCGGCTATGCAGAAACTCTACCACTGACTGCGGGGGATCAGGAGAAAGCTCTTCCCCGCTCTTGAAGACTTTGTCGACGAGCAACACGCTCAGAAACAGCCTTTGTTGCACACCAGTGTGGGTGACGAGACAATGACCGATTCCAGGTTGGAGATGTGATCAATTTCGCTCATCTGTTATGCAACAATATCCACCGCCGGCCTCAAAATTCCATACAAGTGATGGCACTCTGCAGCCATCAACATCTTAATCGTACCTCAACAGGTTCAGCTTTCAGACGGCAAGAATCTCTAGAAAAATACCGCACCTCTGCGAACGGTGTCATTGCGAAAGTTGAGCTTCAAGTACTCCCCCATCAGAATCAACAGTGGTGCGTTTTCAAGTGCTTGCCTGGCTTCCAAACACACATTGGAGATCATTGGAGTCGGCCAAAGTGGAGAAGCAAACTTGATTGCCATTCCGATTCCTTGCCTGAAGTGCTCCCACGACAAACTCTTCGCAAGCTTCCGCACATCGACAACGTTCGAGGGAAAAGCGTCCTTTACAAAGTGGGAGTCGACATTTAACACACAACAGCAATCTAAGAAGGAAGTCGAAACTGAGTGAAAGTAGGCACAATTTTGCCCTTGTTCCAGGAGTCCTTGTCGTCTATCTTCACTCGTGCCGATCTTCCATACGCATCCAGTTCAGCATTGGAAGTGGTGGACGGGTCAAGAATTACCTGCACGTTTGGTGTGGTACACTCATCCTTCAATTTCAATTCTGTTAGGTTTTCTTCTACGTCTTGAATCTGCATTCATATAATTTCATATCTTCCATGGTCTTTCTTTCTTTCCTCTCTGCTATCATATTTCTCTTGGAGTTCCGACGCACTGGCTGGGCAAAGGCATGATCGCGACTGATTTCCTGTCCTGCCTCGAACTCTAGAGTTGGAGACCACTCGTCGCTGGCCTCAAGGCCAAAACTCTCTGAGTGCTAGAACAACAAGGTCTGAAGTCACACTCAAAAGATGCAACAAAAGCAACAAAATAGCAAAAAAGCAACTCAAACTGATGTCTTCTAGGCAATCGGCTATCAGGTCAATGCTCACAGTGACGGAATCCGTGCCGGGTTTGAAAACCAACCTGGCGTTGGAAAAGGATGGAGAAGGGCTGCCAACGACTGCGAACCGTGAAGCCCATCCTTTCACACGTGAATCAAGTCCTTCGTCAGAAACTTCTTAGGTGATCTCCCGCTCAGGTCGGTGCATCTTCCGTTGTTCGACGTAATTTACATTGGCCTCGCAATAAACGAGAGCTACCAGGCTTGCATGTGTCCCAAGTCTCTTCAAGATGACACTGGGGCGCAGGTTGTGGAGAACAGCAAAAGGCCTTTGCAGACAAGTCGTTGGTATGAAGCACAACCCTTGACCTTAAGGCAAGCAAAGAACAAAATGAAGAAGGATGATGAAATCTGCTCAAGCACATCGCATCGGGGTTTCCTTCGGCAAAGACTCTGAGACCTGTACTCGGCATGCAACGGCCCTGAACGGGTTACCTGACAAAAATGTGCGGATGCATGTCTTGGCTGATAGGTTAAGAAGCTAAGAAGTTGCTCCGCCCTCGAAGCGCCTCAATCTCAAACTTCTGCTCTTCCTCGCCCACAAAGTAGCGAGAGGTGGCAAATCGTAGCCTGGAACGCGGCCGAAGAAACCATGCAGGTTCATCATGTTTCATCCATATCATCAAGTGCTCGCTTGGGATGTTGAACCACCACTAGCCTTGGCAACTCTGAGATATATTCCTCGAACTCCTGCAAGCAGCCGTGCAATTGGTGATTCCCACGTGGGATTCCCACGTGGATTCCCACCCGCAAATTGCGACCAACTCATGGCCAAACCCCATTCGCTGATCGTGGGATTCGTGGGTCCCACCTCATCCACGATTCGTGGGATTGTTTTTGGGTCGAAGCTTGGCCAGGTCGACTGCCGCTGTGTAGATCTCTTGAACACTTGGGAGGCACTAATTGCAGTCAGCCTTGGGCCCACGCATGAAGGAGATTTAATTCAGAACTAGAGTGAAGGGAAAGGCAGGGAAAGGTGCAAACTGCCCGACTCAGGCAAAACATGTTGCTTATGCCTGCTCATGCCTGTTCAGCTCCCATCACAAGGACTCTACACTGGACACCAGTTTGATCACCTTTGTTCAACTCTAGGAGTGACCACACTGGTAAAATGTTGTAAAAGATTGTCAACTCGTTTATACTCGTTTTAATGGATGTTCAAATATGTTCAATAAAATCGAGTGAATCCAAAGCCGTTGCTTCCAAGGAGCAGCGGTGCCTCCAGCTCCGGCCGGGCTGTGAGAAGCTGCGTCATCACCCTGACCACTTCCTCATCATCGGCCTCATCCTGCAGGGCTTGGAACTCAGCACTGGTTTTAAATAGTTTTTATATGTTCAACAATATGTTGTAATGGCTTTTTGGCTGGGTGCTTCTCAAGTCTTATTACTCATTAGCCTTGCCACGGTTTTCCTCACCTTGAGCCAGTGCAAGGCAAACTGCTCAGACACTTTGACCGTGACATCAGATGTGCACCTCGGGGATGATCGGGGCATAGCTGGTCACTTCGAGACATCAAAGCAACGGGCTTCAAGCAGCCAGGTGCTGCAAAGCATTAATCATTAAGGTAATGACTCGTCCAAGTGATCTACTGCCACTTTGGAGCAGTCAAAGCAATGCGACTTGTTGGCCAAGAGCTGTTCATCTTCCTCAGCGGTGACATGCGGTCAGCAACCCACAAAATACTCAGGCTGGACAGCTGCAATCAGCTGCATCAAGTTCGCGTAAAGTGAGAACTGCGTCCCTAAGGGGCAGGCATTGTTTGCCGCAGGCATCGTGCTGCATGGCAGGCCGCTCTTTCATGTCACTTTTCTCCAGCCGCGATGCTATGGCCAGGCGGTGATAAGCAATGCAATGCACACACATATCAATCCAACTCACTCACATGCGGATGGGAACTGGACCGAAAATTATTCTGATGAGTGGGAAGCAGAATTCAAGATATGCATTGGCCTAAACATAAGCTGCTATCCACAGGTGGTCCTCCTTGATAATACCTAATTGCCTGCGACGGTGCAACTCGATTTCCACCTGAGCGCAACCGGCCATGGAGCAAAACAGAAAATGGGCGGCGAAGTGAACGAGGACCACACGAAACGAAGCAGAAGTCGATCCGTCGAGATCGTAGAGAAGTCCACCTTGTTCATGTACCTGTGTCACTGTGATGTCACTGTGATGTCACTGTGATGTCACTGTGATGTCACTGTGATGTCACTGTGATGTCACTGTGATGTCATTGTGATGCACTTTGCTTTCAGGAGCCGTTGAAACAATCAAGACACATGAAGCATCTAATCGGTGGGCCTCTCTCGGCCACCGAAGCACATCTCATACTGCACATCTCGTGGGATGACTTCAAACAGGGCTGCCTTGTGACACTGCCAACACATCTTAATCACTCTTAATCCCTGTGCGTCGAATCTCATGCAGCCGAATGCTGCTCCAAGGCTTCGACTGTACTTGGCTTCAATTTGGAGGCAATGCTTGGAATTGAATCCCAACCTGGTTTGTCTCAAAGAATTAATTTGCCACATCGCACCGCACCGGAATGAAATGTACCTGTATCTTTAATTGCTCTTGGGATGTGGCTCTGTTCGTAATGATTCCTGGACATGACCTCCATCAACTCAGAGAAAAGAACGCGAAGCTCCAAGATATCGTTGACGAACCTCATCTATTGCTGGTCGGCCGCAGCCAGGCCCCAATGCTGCACAATGCTGTCGCTTAAGCACAGTAGCCGGAAAGTGACACAAATGACATAACTCATTCAGGCGTCGGGACATGTTCTTGTGAGTAGATGTGAGTGCGTATGACGACCACTGCCACTTTGCATCACTTTGCCAGGGCCAGCACCCCACTGGAAGCATGATGATGCCATGATCTTGGCCTGGGAGCTTTACTGCACAACTCTCGAAACGTGGGGCTGCACAATATTGTACAATAACTTTACAACCTTTGCCTTTGATCACAGTCATGGTCACACTGTCCAAGTCCCTCAGTGCCTGCTTCATGCCGCTGGACGATCAAATCGCAGAGGCACCTATGCTGCTTCACTGTACGTTGGCATGGTGCAGTGATGAGTGTCAAATTTCAATTTCAGCTTCCTTATCTTCCTATATCTTCCTTTAGTTTCATTTTTTCTATCATGTTCTCAATTGCTTTCTGACATTTTCTGAATCTGAGGAGTTGGCTGCACAATTTTGGCCAAATATTGGCCCAGCAGCTGGCTTCCAGACATCAGGACCTTGGCTTGGCGGCGCCTGGCGTCTCTGCCGGATCCAAAGGGAACACGGGTGGTGTGGATCTCAGGCCATTGCCATGTGCACATGAGTCTCCAAAGTGATTTGAACCTTGGCACATCTTGGCACATCTTGGCACATCTTGGCACAATTGAAATGCCACCAATTTCAGGCACCGCTTCGCATCTCGTTTCAAGCACAAGCCATAGCAACGGTGTTATGGCCCTCACTGCCACGTGAGACCATGCGTCACCTTGGCATCAGGAGACGCAAAAGCCATGCAATGCCACCCTCTGAGCTCCTTGTTGTGTCGGTTGCTTCTTGTCAACCCGTGCAATGCCAATCCTTCATAATGTGCATCAGAGAATCCCATTGTTCGCACGAAGATCCACATATTCCTCCAGCAAAGGTCCCCGGTACTGCTGAAGAGCTGCAACCGTGGACAGGACATGACAGGACTGCCAAATGGGTTGACATCCGAAGCTCCGAACCATATCGCACCCTTCTGCCAGATCCGTCCTCGAAGCCTTCACCAAGTTCCCAATGGTTCCAACGAATGCGGACAGAGTTCGGGTCACCTCCGTAAACGGTTAAACTCAATTAAACGCTGACAAGCCCAGCTGTTGCGCACACATCTTTGCCAAAAAGGATTTCTGTTCATCTCCCATTGGTCACCGTGTCAAAACCCACGCTCTGCTGCACAAATGGGAAGTTGCAGTCCAAGGATACCTCACAGTGTTGACAGGGCATGGCACGGCAAAATCAAGCGCTAGAAATCCCGAGGGCACCGGGACTCCAATAACCTTTGTTGGAAGTCTCTCAGCAGCACATGCCTGCTGCAGGTGCCAGCACGCATGATCGTGATCGCATGATCGTATAAAACATTATAAAACCATCATAAAACCCATGCTTCACTGCCTCAGCCAGGAATGCGGTGTCCACCTGGCGTTTGGCTTGCACTCTATACGTTTTACTTTCTGAATCGCCCTAAGATTGGTGAAAACTAGCGAAAGTGGCTTGGTTTTCTGAAGTTTTGACGTTTTTTTTTGGCCTGGTTGGCGAGATTTCCAACCATCACCAGGCCGTCCAGCTGGTGCCGCATGATTGTCTTGATTGCACCCTGCCAGCTTCACATTGTTTCACTTCGTAACCAAAACAGTCAAAGCAAGATAAAGGATGATAAAGGATCAAGAGCAAGGGAAGCACAAGAAGATCGCAGAATTGAAAGGGTCAACTATTATCAACTGCTATTTTCCGACAAGTCCCTAGCAGCATATTTGTAGACGGAAGGTCTGGCAAGACCCAATTGCACCCAGGCCCTCTGCTGCGTCACAAGATTGAGTAAGCACAAGCATGAGCAAGGTGAATATGTCCGCCATGTTGCGCCGTGCTTGCTGATGTGTCCATGTATTCTATGGTCACATTCAAGGCGACCAAACGCAGGTAACTGGCAAACCTACCTTTCTACCATTTCACAGCGAACACATTGCCTAAGGAATCCTAAGGGCTACACACTTTGCATTAGAGCGCTCTAAGCAAAGAGGGCACCCAGTCAGCCAGGAAGTAATAACATGTAATAACCTCCTATTGACTCCCTGGTGATATTCACCTCCAAATGGAATTTCCCTGCCTGCAAATGATCCTTGAAGGCCAGGGTGGATGGATCCCCGAATTGGCACAACAGGTCCTCTAAGAAGGCAACGAAGCTGAAGGATTTTGAAGGAGCATGCTCGAATGGTCTGATTTGATCTGGTTGGTCTGACTCTGCCCTGCAGAATCTTGCCGAGCCCATTTTTCCGCTTGCAGCTCCGAAGCAGTCAGGTCTAAAAGACAGCTGCGTGTCCAAATCAAACAGACCTGGCCCAAGGAGTCTGCAAATACAAAGGTTTCACCCTCTTGCACCTTTTCCTTTTGCTAAATCATTTCATTCTTTTTCAATTTCTCCCAAAGACAATTGATCTGTCCTCAAGAGTTCTTTTTCCCTAAAACTTTCAAGTTTTGCATATCCGACTCCTCTCTTGCATAGAGCATGTTGCCCCCAAGACTCTGCCTATGTTCAATGTGCGAAATTGCGGGGAAACTCTTGGGATCTTTTGGGCCGTGCTGGTTGCACCGCCCTGGTAAAACCACAGCTGATGCGTCAGGTGCCTCTCAGCAGCTGCACATAATTTCACGTACGCCTAAAATATAAAAGACGACTCAAAGACTTCAGGTGACACCACTCTGACGACTCTATGGGGCAATGATTGAGGCCACTCAAGGTCATGGATGGTCATGGCCCATCCAGCATTGGCTTGCCCTTCTGCAAGAACTGGAATACTGCAGTTGCCACCTTCGGAAAACTGCGACTCTCACACTGCACAGAGTCACAGAGCTAGGCTTTTTGTTGTGTCCTGACATGTCCTGACATGTCCTGACATGTCCTGACATGTCCTCGCCATTGGAGAACCAGCCTCAATTCTATGAGGGTTCTTGTCGGGATGCCACTGTCGGAGAAGCTCTCGCCACTCCTTCATTCTGGCTTCCTTTGGCTCCACCGTCCTTGGCGAAACAGCAAGCATCATCTCGAGTTGCCCTTTGGCAAATTTTGGCAATGGATTATTGCCGGATTATATAGATTTAAGGAGGGGTGAGATGAACAGATTGCTTATTTGTCTACACTTATCCCGTGTTCACCTATCGATGCCAACCTCCAACTTACCTTCAAGCTAAGTGCTTGGCTTGAGCTTTAGCAGCTTTTCCAAAGCCTCTGCTTTGGCCTGCTTGGCTTGCCAAGCACTCTGGGTGGGCCATTTGGGCCGTTGCAAGAACACATAAAGCGTACACTGCTGAGTTGCGAATGGACCCGTGACCTTGTCAATGTCTGGATTGTTGCTGACCGGCCTCAGAATCTCTTGAAGATGAAGTCTGGGCAGTTGTTGGAATATCATGACAAAGGCTGATGAAAAATGAAATATGATGAAACATTAGGAGTGCTGCACAGCACACCCGGTAGACAAGACGTCGAACGGAAGTTCCCTGGGTCGTTCGCTTTGACCGTACCTGCTGGGGCACTGGCTCGGTGTGAGCAGGTTCCTCCATAACACAGCCACTGCTGCTTGATTTGCTCTTGCTGCTCTTGATGGAGTCTCCACTGGATGACCTCAGGGCATCCAGTAACATCCAGTAACTGGCTCGGCAAACACCCGCGAATAGGTGGCATAGACTTAGGAATATGATGGAATCGATGGAATATGTATAGGTGCCAGGCTTCTTTCTTTTGTGCTTTTTGGTCTGCGCAAACAACATCATACAATGAGTGTGCTTCCCCCAGATTATCAGCTGCAAGCCCAGCCCACTTAGCCCACTTGGCCCACTTGGCCAATTCATCACGTTGTGGAAATGCTGCTTCAGCTGATGGCAAGGTGACCTTCTTTTTCTTACTGCTGGAGGAGCTGCCAGAGCTACTCTTTCTCCTGGTGCGAAAAAGAATGGAAACGGCCAGCGGCCAAAGTTGGGCTGAGGTTTTGTAAAGACTGGGCAAGCGCTCGGCCACCTCTTCTTGTGCTTCTTTTTTTCTTTCTTTTTGTGTTTTTCTGACCTCTGCCGTTTTGTAAATGTGGGAGGCTTACTCAACACTTGATCTAGGGAATCTAGGGTACCTATTGCACTGAGCTGGAAACGGACTGCTGCTTTCTTCACTTGCAGCTTCTGCTTCTGCCTCTCCTTCTTTTGGCCCTCCTTTTCCAGCAGCCAATGCCTTTGCATGACAGGTGGTTGTCCAGTTCACATAAATCCACTCATCGAACTTGCCGTACCTTCATGAGTCTAACTGCATGCCACATTCCGATTCCTGTCATTTGTATCGATCCATCACAACCTTCCTTTCTGCTGACAAGTCACTTCCCGGATGGCGCGGGCACCAGCATGAGGAGAGAGCCTACATTTTGACGGCAGGTCGTCATTCACACACACGTAAGGAGAATAGAAGCCGGGCTTATGCGGGCTTATAGCACTTGCAGGAGGACTTCAACTGGAGAGGCTAATGCCAGTTCAGATTCAGCCAAGCGCTTTGAGCATCTTGTAGTGATCTATCAGGCCATCTGGGGCCAGTTTGCGATACAACACTGCAACACTGCAAATCAAATGGATTTTGAATCATCCAGGTAATCAATTTATATCAGCTTAATTCAGTTTCATCAATATCGATCAATATCCAAACAACAACCGCAGGAACCCATATCCGTCCTTGAGATGGGTTTTTGAAAACAGCATTGCCAGTTGAACGAATTGATTTGCATCGAAACAGTTGAAATCTAAGCTCTTGGCGTTCGACGTGGCAGAATTGGTGGGCCACCAGGTGGATCTGAAAAGGGTATGCAAACGTGTTCGGACCACCCTTAAAAATATTCAAAAATCACCATGCCATGAGCAGCTTACCAACTACTGGAACGACATATGACCCATGCCCCAGGCCTGCCGTAATTGGCTTTGGCGTCTGGCACTTGAAGCATACGTTCCGCTTCAAGAAATTACGCTCATTGCACGACGGGCAGTTCCTCAGCTCAGGGTCTAGAAATTTCTTGGATCACAACATATCGACATTTCCAGAGTATGCTTGTCTTGGCTCCGCGCCAGTCCCTGCTAGTGTCCTTCAGAAAAGCACGAAAGAATGAACAGGATTTTTTTGACACCGCGACTCGCATGTGTATACCACATACCATAAACCATACACCTACATTACCTTACATTACTTTACATTGCATCGCATAGAATAGAATGGCATTGCGTTACATTAAACTACATTACATTACATTATATGATATTATATGCACAACACAACGCAACATTACATTACATGACATTGAAGTACATTGCATTAGATACATTACACTACATTACACTACATTACATACATAACAAAACAAAACAAAACATAACATAACATGACATAACATGAAATAACCCAACATTACATTTTATACGTAACATTACGGGCAAACCCCTCAGTTTGCCCACGCCGACGCCGACGACATGTCCGAACATCAAAAAACACTGTGTTTTGTTGGACAAAATGCACATGTCCATGATCATGGTTTTCATGTTGCAACGTGCAGCTTAGCTACCTGTGCGTTGAATGTTACTACTACTACTACTACAACATCATCATCATCATCATCATCATCACCATCATCAAACCCTTATTGAAGATCTTCAATGAATGTAGAAGTCTAACGGGGGTGGGAAAATTAAACCCTTATTGAAGATCTTCAATGAATGTAGAAGTTTGAAGGGGGTGGGAAAATTAAACCCTTATTGAAGATCTTCAATGAATGTAGAAGTTTGAAGGGGGTGGGAGAATTAAACCCTTATTGAAGATCTCCAATGAATGTAGAAGTTTAACGGGGGTTGGAGAATTAAACCCTTATTGAAGATCTTCAATGAATGTAGAAGTTCAACGGGGGTGGGAAAATTAAACCTTTATTGAAGATCTTCAATGAATGCAGAAGTTTGAAGGGGGTGGGAGAATTAAACCCTTATTGAAGATCATCAATGAATGTAGAAGTTTGAAGGGGGTGGGAGAATTAAACCCTTATTGAAGATCTTCAATGAATGTAGAAGATCAACGAATTTATATTCCCAATACCCTTGTTGATCTCGCAATTGAATGTAAAGTTTAACGGGTGTCGGAATTTATATTCCTTCAAAATCCCTAAGAAGTTGTGTGGGCGAACTGGGGGGGTTGCGCGTAGCATTACAATACATTACAATACATTACAATACGTTACAATACATTACAATACATTACGATACATTGCACCACATTACAATACATTACAATCATTACATTACAATACATTACATTACAATGCAATGCAATGCATTACATTACAGCACAATGCAATGCATTACATTACATTACAACACAATACTTTATTACATTACAATACATTACACTACATTACATCACATTACATTACAATGCATCACATTGCATTACAATACATTGCATTACAGTACAATACAATACAATACCTTGCGTTACATTATATACATAACATTACATGACATAACATAACATTAAATTGCAATACGTTACATTACATTACATTACATTGCATTGCATAGCATTGCATTAAATCAAAATACATATTACTATACATTACTATTACATTACATTACATCACAATGCAGTACATTGCATTACAATACATTGCATTACACCACAATACAATACATTACATTACATTACAATACCTTGCATTACATTATAAACATTACACTACATTGCATTACATTACATTACATCACAACGCATTACATTACAATACTACATTGCATTGCATAACATTGCGTTACATTGCGCTACAATCCAATACATTACATTGCATTACATTACATTACATTACAATACATCACATTTCAATACATTACATCACATTACACTACATTACATACATAACGTACATATATATATATATACATTAGATGTGAGATGTAAAGCATGGATACTAAAACGGTTCACTCTACCCAGGCTCACATCCGCATAGCTTTTTCCTTTCCAGTCTCTTCGTGCGGTCTCAACCTGCTCCTCGCAGGATAGTGCTTTGGAACGCTGTGCAGGTATCCCCCTGCACAGCAGCACTGGTTGGA
>Ga0126342_10013647_pt1 | contig 14364 bp, 16 predicted proteins | sample Cyp1metagenome_FD_92528 | JGI IMG/M metagenome (GOLD analysis project Ga0126342, IMG submission 92528) | Coral microbial communities from Lord Howe Island, Old Settlement Bay, Australia - Cyphastrea 1 metagenome | ecosystem: Host-associated > Invertebrates > Cnidaria > Coral ...
ATATTATATATTATATATTAAATGTTATATGTTATATATTATATATTATATATTATATATTATATATTATATATTATATATTATATATGATATTATGTTATTTTGTTATGATATTATATAATTTTATTTTATATTACATCATATGACATTACATTACATTACATTATATTATATTACATTGTATTGCATTATATTATATTGTATCATATCATATCACTATATATCACATTGTATTACATTGTATTACATTGTATTGTATTGTATTGCATTATATTATATCATATTGTATTGTATCGTATCGTATTGTACTTTACTATACTATACTATATTATATTATGTCTTGTTATCTTATGTTATACTATACATACATACATATATTACTCATCAACCAAAAATCTGAGAAAGACAATGGAATATCATCAAGAATTGAAAAGAATGCCCCAAAAAAAAATCTCAGTAACTGTTCCAGTTCTGATGTTTAGCTGGTCCAGTTACGAGTGAAGTTTAGGACTTCAAAACCCTCTCGGAGTTCGGGACCTTCCATCGCCAAGGGACATAATCCACCAAGGCCGCCCTTCTCGATTTCAGAAAGTCTTCATCAAAGCCCTCCGCAAAGTGCTGGCCATTCCTTGGAAAGGACTTGAAGAGCCAAGGAAAATCCAAGACGTTCGCAGTAGATCTACCATTTCTGGTAGATTATTCGATTCCACTAGACCCTATGGTAGATTCATCAATGCAAAACGTGACAAAATCAAAAGAAAAAATCAGCAAATCCTGGATTCGGAGTGGTGCCCGTCCTGACCATGTTCAAGAATGCCGCTTCCAGTGTATCCAGGGCCTTCGAAACTCTATCCACCTGTTCTGCAGAATCTGCATTCGCCTTGCCCCACAAGACCTGGTGCTGATGCCAGCCATCTTATGGAGGTACAGTAAATTATTTGGGCTATGGTGGGATACTACCAACAATATAATGTTAGTTTGTCTCAATGGAAAACCTAGCAATTCCAATGTAGATATTGATGAAAAAGAATGGGATAGAATCACGTTCCAAGTTTTGAGACAACCACAGATACTAAACGAAGGACTGTAATGTCAACAAGAACATACAAGAACCATGAAAAAAATAGTGTTGCAAATAGTTTGCTTACTTCGAGCCACCAAATCCGACCCATCAACAAGTCCAGTTCCTAATTTTCAACCATTTCAATCAACTTCAATCTGTCTATCTTGTCCCAACTGACTTCAACTCAGCACCTTCACATCTTCTTCCTTCAATTCCAGCTGAAAGCTTCGAAGAAAACTCTGCACCGCCTGAAAGGACGAGTTCTGCAGGGCTTCAGCGGCCTGAGAACTCCTGGAGCCTCTATGGCGACGCAGGAAACTTAGCACGTCTGCCAGGTTTGCGATAGGTAGCTCCAGGGCTAAGGATAGCCAACACCTGGGAAGTTGCTGCAGTTGCTCCAAGGAACCCAAAAAAAAACAACGGACCCAGGAAAAACACCAAGAAGTAGCTGGAGTGATATCTCTGTTGAAAAATCTGGGGATGGAATGTGCAGAATGAATCCACATGAAAGGAAGTGGGGGATATAGTTGAATGACTTGGTTACTGGTTTTTGATTCCATCCTGGCCCAAGACTATCAAATTACAAACGAACACATGCTCACTAGGTCACTAGGTATCTAATCATCCCATTTGAGGATGGAAACACAAGCAGAAATACCACAAGCCAGGCACCAATGATCTTCTGCTTCCCTTCCTTCCGGATATGGTCCACTGTTCCCGTTGTCGAAGACCGACCGCCGGAAGATGACGGAAGGATGCGCCAAGGAGCAGGAAAAAATCATCCGCCATCTGGTCAGGATTGGATGACACGGCATGCGATATCTCTTCAACGACGATGCCGGAAGGCTTCGAGGATCACCGTCCTCGAAGGTGCAGAAGCCACCACCGAGAACTGCGATGGATGGATGGTTTTCCAAGAACCCAATCTGTTTCTTCAAACGCTGCGGATGGGCACAATCGTCCCCGTCCAAACGCACCACGTATTTCCCACGACATCTCTTCCAGCCCTCATTCAGTGCAGCCGCGATTCCAGAAGTGGCCAGGCCCTCAATCACCTGAATAAATGGCCTCTTGGACCATGCCGCCAAGGTTTCTTTGGTTTCAACCTGGGAAGATCCATCATCCACCGCGATCAACTCCCAACTTCCGGGAACCATCCCCTCTTGTCGCTCGATGCTGTCAAGCGCCAGATCCAACCATTTCGACGGGGTGTCCTTGACAGGCATCAGCCAAGAGACAATTGGATGCTGAAAGTCAGGGCTGGTCCAATCCATAGCCACCATGGCCACCATGTTCACCATAGTGCATGGCAAAGGCACATGAACGCTATCCAAATATGTGGTTGAATACATCATGGCCACCCGGTTGAGAAGATTTGGCGGCCACTGGCGACTCAAATCAAAGTTCCGGGTCCAAGGTTGAAGTTCCAGAGTTTCGACACCTTCTAAATCAAAGTTTGGGTACCATGGTTGGTAGGCCAAGAGATGTTCATCCCCAGGGAAATATATATATATATACATATTAATATATATATATATATACAAATTAATATATATATATACACACACATAATATACTGTATGTATATTCATATGTATATATACATATATTATAGAGAGAGAGATTATATATATATTACATGCATCCATACAAATTACGCATATCGTACCGTACCATACATACCCTGCCATGCCACCGCCATGCCCATACCCAACGATACCGTCCCCATTGCCATACATTCGATTCAATTCCGTTGCATTGCAATACATTCCATTGCATAGCACGACATTGCAATCATTACAGTGACTTACATTGCATTTTACATTGGATCTGAAATTGTTTTGGGAAGTTTTTTCTCCTGTTTTGTTTTTTTTTCTTGGGTTTCCTGTTCTGTCCATTTTCCTTGCTCTTTACAGGATTTTGGAGGTGGAAGGGGTATTTGGCGCATTTTTGAGTTCGAACCTTCCATTTTCCATGGAATTTGCAACATTTTGGTGCTATTGCAGCATTTGGAGCTGGATGCTGCGATTTCAACGGTATTTACAACATGTTTGAGTTCGAACCTCTCATTTCGATGAAATTTGCAACATTGTGGTGCTCGAATTGTTCATGTAATGGTCGTTTGCAACTAGGGTTCATTTAGGATTGGTTTTTAAGATGTTTTAAGGTTAGTTTAGGGTTTTTGCTAGGTTTAGTTTTTGGTTTTTTAAGGGTTGGTTTTAGCGTAAATTTAACTTTGCATGTACATTTACAATCCTATTTGCCTTCCCTTGCATTACGCTAAATACATGGCATATATGACGTACACATACATTACATACAATACATATCAATACATACATTACCTGCACAAAGATACTTGATATAACTATACTATATACATATCGTATCATACCATACCATATCATATATATATATATCATATATTTGTTGAAGAAATCAGAAAAACACTGGTGTCATTGGATTGGTTCAAAGGACATTTTACAGGAAAGAACCATATTTCATGGGAAAAACTATGGTTTGCTGCAGACTTTCCCGTAAACCAATCCATTGATGGTGACATTCCCCTGCCTTTCAAATATGATTTCCACCAGCCGTCAGAGCCCTGCAGCTTCTGCGCCAGGGCATCTGCGGCCGCATCACCATCTGCCAGGCCAGCCTGTAGCAGGGCGTAACGCAGCACTTGGTCCAGCTCATCCACGGAAATCTCAGAACCATCTGACCTGGTTTCGGTGCCATCAATACATTACAGTATATATATAATATACGTATATATAAATTGTATAAACGTATATATATATATATATTGTAACTGTATATGTATATAGTGTGTATATATATATAGTATTTATAGATACATACTATATTTATATAATATACATATAGATCAAATTGATAGGTTGATAGGACGATCGGTTGATAGGTTGATAACAACCACAGTTATCGGTAGCTATCCCCAATGACTTCTTTGAATCGGTTTTGGTTTGAGAACAAATTCCAACTTGAGGATTGTTTTGTGGTTTATCACGTTTACATACGTTTACCACAGTAACAATCACAGGTCTGCTGACAGTCATTCATTGGATGTCCAATTGCTTTTGCTGCTTCATCTCCAGAAAAGCAAGCCATGAAGATATGCCCAGCCATATATATTTAAAAAACTATTCAGGATGGACAACAGAAAAATCCTCAAAAACATCAAGCAGTGACTGTGAATAGACTGGATTGTCAAACAAGCTCTGCACCCGGTTGACGGTGACCACCTTTACCACCGGATCTGTCACACACGCACAGTACTTGGAGGATTTGGCAGACGGCAACTTCTGCTGCTTCAGCAGCCGGACACCATATCCCTCAAGGTGATTTGGATGGTCCACGGCACCAGAACCAAACTCGGATCTGATCGCCTGGATGACCTCCTCTACTGACTCCAAGCGATACAACGATGCACTCAACTCCCATGGATAGTTCCAATCGTACTCTCCTTTCTCCCGCTCAAAAATCAGCAAGTCAGGGCTGATTTTCTCACCTTCCTCCTTGGAATCAGTGGACTGATGAAGGCTGAAATGGCTGAAAGGTGGAACTCTCATGAACTTGTCGTTGGGATGCGCATACTCAATGCGTGGACACAGCTTCGCATGGACGGAATAGATTCGATTGTCGCTCTTCAGCAGCTGCATTGCAGCTGCAGCATTAAAATCGTTGAACCATAGAGCATCATCTACTGTCAATAGAACGGTTGCTGTCTTTTCACGGACTCTGGCAAGCATACTGTCCAGAAGCTTGCCCAGGCTTGTCTCGTCTGTTTCTTCCATCCAATGCCATTCCACCGGGGCAAAGGAGGGATAGAGGCGTCTCTGAAACAAACTTTCCACAACAAAATAGGATTCCGCAAAAGTTGGCTGCGAAGCTTTATACAGAACGGAAATGTCCAGCGCCACTCCTCGCACGTGCCTTAACAAAGATACCAGCGAGCACAGTAACTGACAGGGCCGGTCCTTGCTAAATATCACCACAGCCAGCCATGCGTCTGCAGCTCTTGGCAGCTCACTTTCCATCTTTGATCTTCAAGTAGAATACATTCAGATCATTCAGGTCGATACAATCTGACTTTCTATACTTTCTGAAATGCATTCATGTCGGTGTAGAAAGTGTGGAGATACTGTAAATTCAGTTTTTGTTGCTTTCAGTTCCTGGTGAGTGTTGGAGGATTGTTGCTCAGAGTTCGTTCCAAATGTTGGGTCAACATATATTTTGTCTGCTTTTCTTAAGAAGAGCCAAAGCGTCAACAAAGACAAACAGAACCACTCAACAAACACCGGACCTCCTTGTTCCTCGCCCTCTATGGATCAAATGGATTCTGATGAACATGCACAACAGTCCACCGCAAAAAACAACCGCAAAACTCCAGTCGCAGCCCCTTTTTTTTGATTCTGCCAACAGTTTCATTCTCCGATTGGCATCTACTCAATCTACTCACCGGAATCCGCGGCGGCCACCACTGGCCAGCGTGGTGGTCGTGGTGGATTCCGTGGTGGTGGTGGTCGACTCTGTGGTGGTGGCGGCATCCACCAAGTTCGCCCCGGCGGCGCCGTGGACGTAAGGACAATTAGCTCCTGCGGGGTATCCGGGGTTGAACTCCTCAGCCATGCAGCACCTCAGTTACCAAAACCGATATCCATCAGCATGGAAAAAGCTGTTTGTTTCATCCGATTCATCCATGTTTTTCAGTTTTTTTTCAATGTGTCCAAAAGAAATGTTGATCCAATTCCACCAAACCCAAAAAAACCGAGGCACGCGGATGCGCAGCTGGCAGCAGGAGTGGCTGTGGACAGTCCAGCGTACCAAGCGCTGGAGAACACCGCAGAGCCCGGCTGCAAATACACCTGACATATCACCAATTCACCGAAGTTCGCCAACAATTGCTGTGGCTATTTACCTAAATTGCAATTTGGACGGAAGAAAAGAAAAATGCGGATCAACCACGGGACTTTGGGTGCACAACAGATGATACCGTCCAGGGCTAGCACGTGAGTGACAGTCGGACAAGCAATGTCCATGGAATCTAGCTGGGTTAGATATGTTGGCAAACCATCTATTTACACACAGGAGCTTCCACGCAGAGAAGCTTTTGCACAGAGCAGCTTTTGCGTTGAGAAACCTGTTGCTGGTTCGGAGCAGCGGAAATGAAATTCTGCCATAGTGTAATGCTCAAAAAACGCCACAACGTCTTGCCATTGAGGGGTGGCAAATTACACCATTTCTTGGGCAAAACCCATCGCCATCCACCAATCGAGCACCTCAGTGCAGCTTCGTGCGGCTGGAGCGGCACCATGGTACTTCAGCTCCACAGGAGCCGTACTGAAGGTCTTGGCCTCGGCACTTCACTGTGCTGGAACTATGGATGTAACTGATGTACTGATGTAACATGGAAAAAAACACCAAAAAACATCATCAAAGTATCAAAGTCCATTTATCATCCATATTCATCATGTACAACCCTTATAATAATTTATAATAATGGAAATCCATCGTCATCTATCTGAATTTTGCCTATGGGGAGATGTGTTGGCGATTTGGATCCTGGAATCCTGAGGCCTAGGCCCGGCAGGCATCAATGGCAGCTTCGAGCTCATCTTCCGTTTCCCGGAGTGCGTTGATGAAACACTCAATCCTCGCTGTCCAGGTCAGTTACGGTTTGCGGACATCTATGGCTTGAGTAGCAAGGTGACATCAGTGACATCGTGCGTGACATCGTGCCTCATGTCTCCTCCCAGAAATTGATCCCCTAGGGGGGAAGAGGTTGAAACCAATGCTAGATTTCGATATATGTTGCAAACCGATGCAAATGGAAACGTTTCATGGCCTTCATAAATTGCCATAACCCAGGGTTGCGCCTGAGCACAGCTCGCCACTCGGCCTTGTTCGCCACTTCATTTTCTTGAGCAAGAGTCACGACGCTGTCGTAGACATCCTGGCTTACAATGTTGAAGAGAAACCAATGGATTGAGCATCCCTGCCATGGTCAAGTTACATAGAATTCCCTATCATCAGGGGTTCCTTATATTGGCTGATTATTGGCTAGTAGAATTCCCTATGCATTTCCAGATGACCATCCCCATTTATGGAAAAAGAAGTCATGTTTTCCGTTCAATGTGACATGCTTGGTGCCTTCTTCTCAGCATAGCAGTCAGTGTAGTGACCTCACTTTTTAGCAATTCTTTAGCGGACTCTGGGAGACAACCAGCAATTGAGAACGAACAAAACTGTGGTTTTTTATTAAAATCAAGCAAAATTTGCCTTTTACCTTGAAAAGTTGGAAATTGATCAACCAAGAATGGAATAGGAATCAACAAGACTGGGCGATATCACCTTCACCTGCAATGAAAGGAAATACTGGGATCATGCCCACAATGATCCACCAAAAAAATCCTAATAATGCAGATGTAAACTAATACAACCAGGAAAAAAGCTGATACAAGCACTCTCAAACGCGCAAGCACAGCTTCACCATCTCGAAAAAGAAGGGCCAGCATCCATTTTGCCGCCAAGCTGCCGCAAGTGTACTTCTTGTGACCATCACATGCTGGCAACTCAAAGGCTTCTTGTTTCTTGTCGCACTCGATCTCTTTATCCTCAGGTTGCGGCGGTTTGGGATCCCAGAGTGCTGTGATTCCAAGCCAACGACCCGTTCACGAACAATCAACGATCGGCGAGACTGTGCTACCATTCCCATGAGTTGGTCCAAAAAAAGGCGTGTGTTGCACCCCAAAATTCCATTTTTTACAGTATGTGCGGAAAATATCGGAAAAAATAATGATCAATGATGATCCATTGTAACTGTTGGTACTTTAATTTCACACAAACCCAAGCCGTACAATCCTGTCAACACCTCCTTCTTTTTATGCTGAGGAGCATAGTACTGGCAAATCTTGTGCCCACAGAGCTCCTCGTTCGGGAAGGGCGTGGCCATGGCAATGTCACATCTTTGTTTCTTCAGGTAAAGCGCATCATATGCGTCAGAGAAGTACTTCTCCATATCGATCAGGTAGTGACCGATGGTCGGAACCTGCAGGTTAACGGATAGGAGAGGTCCTATCCCTGTCAATGTTTAAAAAGGCTTGTTTCACTTTCCTATTTCTCCTTCGTTCGGAATCTAACCCAACCAAGCAACTGGAGTACCCTCGTTCATGACGCATGTGGTGGCGGGAGCTGGAAAAACCCGGGCTTGCTCATATGCATCGCAAAGGGCTTTCCTCTCATTCTCAAAGATCTGACCTGTAGCCAGCTGGAAAAGCCACGGGTGATTGGGTGAACTCTCTGGCAATCAACTGTGGCATTGGAAAAGTCTACCCAGTTATAGATGATGTTCACCTTTACAGGGCCAAAACAGAATTTCCCATTGCCATGTTGGACTATCGGAGGGTAATTTACGGTCTACAGCGTCTTTCCCTAACGCGATGGTTTTGCATCTTTCCTGAGGCACGTGCGCGCAACGATGCAGGTGCTATCGTAGTCAGACCACATCACATCCTGAAAAATGCAGCGAGACTTCAGAAAGGATTCAAAATGTTGGCACAAGTCACACCACACATCAACACCCACAACTCGCTGACGACTCTGAAATCGCCCCACTGATATCTTGTCACATTCACCGACCCAGCCCTTGTCCTGCTCCCCACGGCACTTCACATGCTCTTCATCCAGCTCTGCAATGGTGTTCACCAGGGTGGTATCATTGGGATGGGTGCAGGTGCTGAGATTGGCGTAGGAACCATCGAGATCATACTGGGTCTGCTCCTTACGCTGCAGGATGTTCTTCTTCATGGTGTCCTCCAGCAAGGCCTGGATCTGATCCAGGAATGCGGTCCTCGCGCGGAGATCGTGTAGCGCTTGGTAGCGGGTCGGAGAGTCAGGATCTACAACCAGAAATGGGGAAGTGAGTGTTGTAAAGACAGAAGGGAAGAAGAACTACAGCATTCAACAAAAATGAGAAAAGGCTTCGGTGGTATCCCCCAACAGCCGCAGCCGTTTATTTTTACAAATCTTTCTGAAGCATGCTGCGAAGCCAAGCGCTGGAAACACCTCAGCGTGCTCCAAAGCCTCCCGGAACCTTCTCCGGAACCTTCTCCGAAACCCTGTTGAACTGGCTCTGCACCAAAGCCTCCCAGACCTTCTCCGGATCCTTCGGAACCTTCTGCGGAACCTCGTTAAACCTGACCCGGCGCCTGCACCAGTGCACACCGGAGCTATTCTGGGCTGAAGACCCCATTAGCTTACTCTGCTGGGGAAAAAGGAGGTCAAACCCAAAGCTGCCAGGTTAAAGACAGAGCAGTTACAAATCAAGACCTGCACGGAACAAAGTTAGAATACCTATGAACTGCTTGCCGCTTTGGGCTTTCATCTTCTGATAACTCAGGTGGCATGTAATCATCATGGAAACAATCGCGAAACAAGAGGTGTGCTACATCCAATCGCCAGATCAGGCGATGGGGGAGAACCAATCCATCTCCACCTTTGGATAGGTTGTGATGCATGTAACAGGTCAGAACATCTTTTCAAACACACAACTCAAAGTAACACAAACAACACTACATCTCTTGTGCTGCGCTTTCCTTTGTCAAAAGTTGCTACACTCCTGACAAAAATAGTTCCTGCAGTGCGCTCCTTCCCATCCTTCCAACCAGAATCAAGAACCACTAGTTTACCAGTAGTATTGGTACCGAATTTAATAGTATGTTATTTATTATTGTTATCACTATTTTGGAAGTAATCATAGTAATCCCCAAAAAACGATCAGAGGTTCATAATGCCGGGTGCCGTGCCACCAGCTGCCACATGCCACAACTAAGGCCCGATCAGGTTGGATCCACCACTGCTTTGCTTCTTCTTGGCACGAGCCATATTAAGAACTGATGCCTGCGAGATGGGAATCATCTCTGACTCGGGCTATATGGCTATATCAGGCTATATCAGGCTATATCTGATACTATATCTATCTATATCTGGTAAATGTATGTAAATGTCAGATTGCACTACAGACTAAATCCTGCAACTGCGCCTCAATGTTGTTCAACGTTGATTTCTCAGGCATCATGAGCTTCATCTGCATGGTCATCTGCTCCTGCGGCACTTTCTCACTGTCATCAACTCAAAAACTGCAACCATCAAGTAACAATCCTGGCAACGAAAAATCCCGATATGCAACAAGGAAAATCATCAACCTTCCCTGGTTGTTTTTTTCGAGACAGGTTTGTTGACTAAGTGACTCTAAGAGCTCACCAAACAGATTGGAAAAGTACATCTGATGGTGACCGTACTGGGGAAGTTGCACCAAAAAAAAATCGCAGCCGCAAATTTTGAACAAAAACTGATGGTGACTCGCGTTTGCACATATCTTTTGCGGGGAGCCATATGGCTAGTCTGGAACACTCCCCTCACCTCGATGAAGGTCAACTTACTTCGGCCACTTCTGCGAAGGGAGGCAGCATCTGACTGGAAGGCGTTCAACGCCAGGCACACCACAAGTACCAACTTCATTTCTCCTGAGATTGGCTCAGAACTCAGAAAAAATATGACAAAATCACCAAGGATGACCCAGATTTGTCTTGGGACAAAGAAGCGACCAGGTCACCTAGAAGGGATTCAAATACCACAGTGGATATCATATGACAGTCGAATACACAAAAACTGGAGACTTCACCAACTAAGGGCCCCACAGCAGAAGGTCTGTGCTTGCTGAGCTCGGCGTCTATTGCTGAGCTTGCAACAAGCTCTTTGAACCGGAATTTCCGGAATGGCACATCAAATGTCAAATGCAGCGGGCTCAATGGTTCCAAGATATTAATATGGAGTCAAAACCAGGCATGAAATCATAGCTAGGTCTAGGTGCAACTCTGCTGAATCAACCACAACCTTCTCCAACCTTGGTTTGTCGAGATAAATCTTCGCTGCCTCACACGACCCTTTTGATCTGCAGATCTTGTGTGGCAAATTGTGCCACGAGTGAACCAACAGCTCGAATCCCAGCATCTGGATGTCCCGCCAGAGCCCAATCTGGCAGTGCAGATGCATCCGCCACGTAGAGTTTTCCCACTCCCCTGACGCGCAAGTGATGGTCCAGCACCGATCCCATACGAGCGGAACCCATGGGATGCTGCCAGAGCCCCAGATGCTGAGCACAGTACTGGCCAGCAAAACCATCCTTCATCAGTGACTCCTGCGGTGGATCGAATTCTCGCAAGCTTCCCAGCGCTTTCAACAGCTGATACACTTCTCGCAAGCCATGTATCAGTTGCCAGGCATCAATGCCATCTCCAACAAAAGGATTGTTCAAAATGGCCGGAGCTTCGGTGGCGTCCCTGGACCGCACCACCACCCGGCCACTTTTCATCTCACTTTTCAGCAAGATCAAATAGCCTTTCAGCTCCATATTCTGACCCCTGCAGCGCGGAATCAGCTGCAACTCAAAGATGCGATGCCTGGAACTTGGCGCAGTCAAGTTGGAATAAAAGGCATATAAACTCCCATCCCCATCCACACATGGCAAACTCGTTCGAACCCGAAAAGGCAAGTAGGGATGGTCCTGCAGGTTGGCCCCAACCTCCGGACTGGAGACCTGGGCTTCAACACCAAGTCGTTGCAAATCCATCGGATGCCCAATGCCGGATCGCACCAAAATCACCGGAGTCTGTAACGCTCCGGCGCTCAAGATCACGCCATGTCTGCAGAAAAGGTTGCCTTTGACATAGCCAGCGAGTTTGACCCCGACAGCTTTGCCATCCTGAAAAATCACTCGGTCTACGTGTGCATTTCTCAGCACCTCGGCATCACCCTTCCCAAGAGCACAATGAAAAGCTGACACACGGCCTCCGTTTTTGCAGCTCGAAATCTTTTGCACAGGCCCAACACCATGCTTAAAAGACATCGAAGCATTGTGCACATATGGAATTCCAGCCGCTTCAAAACCATCTAGCACAGCCCTTTGCCATGACTCAATTGGTATCACATCCTGCTCCAGCAACAAATCTGATTCCACATCTTCATAGGCAGCTGAAACCATGGCAGGAGAAAAGGGCAAGGGTGTCCTTGTGTAAATCTTTCCGTTCACCGAAGAACTTCCTCCCAGCCCCCGGCCGTGAATGATTTGAGTCGTGCGGGAGACTTCCCCCAGTGTCCACTCCACGTTGTGCACGAACCAATGATCAAATTGTTCAGCGGATGAAGGATTAGGATGAATATTTTTGGAGGACAAGCCATCACCTCCAGATTCGGCCACCACCACCGTGAAGCCCTTGCGTGCTAGCCTGGAGGCTGCTATGCTCCCTGCCGAACCAGCACCCACCACAATGAAATCCACCAGACTGTTGGAAAAGGCAAGTGAATCACCGACGGGGTGAAGAACGAGTTTGTCTGTGGTAGCTGTGCAACACTCAATGAAACTCAGCTCGCGCGTCCAGCAAGTTGAAAAACCCTCAGGACCAAAGGCAGGATCGCAGCAGAGGTGAGGCGTTCGCCCCTCTTGCCAGCAGTGCTTGCGCAGGCTGCCAAAATGGAACTGTTCAACGCCACCGAAGAGATTGAGATGTGCATGGGAGGGAGGTTTGGGCCCTCCAAATGCAGTCCTGGTTGGTGTTGTTTGTTCAAAACCCAGCAAAAAATTGAATCGTCCCATTGTTAGATATTATATATATACATATAATCATATATACAGTATGTGAATAGGGCAAAAAATGTAGAAATACATAGAACATCCGTTGAACATCCTAGAAATACCTAGGGGCATCTCAATTCGCCACCAAGATTCGCAGCCACCCCCGGGACATATATCCAGCGCGGATCCGGCTCAATGGTTCGATGCTGCGCCTCCAAGGGTGCCGACATGGCACTGAGAGTTTCTGCAGATAGGGCCTGTTGGCAGCACGCCAGGTTTTCCTCCATGTGTTTCCTGGTGAGTGAATGGATTGGAACATCTACAGGAAACCAGTAGGAAACCCGTGTTTCTCCGCTGGAACACGGGGGTTTCTGGGGTTTCCTGTCATTTTTCCTTTAAACCAATCCATTGACTCAGCCGTTCAGCCGATTGAAAAATATGGACTACCTGCCAGAGTCATCGACCATGGCTGAGAAATCCCCAAACTAAATGGGTATCTCTACAGATGAAAAAATCACAGAGAGTGTCAATCATCATCAATGATTATCATCCAAATTAAGATGGAAAAGATAACTCATTGATCGCCAACCCAATGTCGTTTCAAACAAAATATGAACTATCATCCTATTTCTAGGATAGTTAAAAAATACATTTAAAAACAAAAAAACGGCCTTCCCATCAGCTAACATCAACCAGCCTGCTTCGGGCCGATGGAATCACGGCCGCCCCTTGACTCACCGCCCAATTCAACAGTAATTGGGCCACGGTGAGCCCCTCCTGCCGTGCCAGCTGTGCCAAAGTGGGATCTCCGAGCCAGGTGGATCCTGCACCTGGTGCCATAGAAAAATTGGAAAACTACTTGGATCTTCATGGGGATATCATGGTTTATGACTCTATGACTCTATGACTAACTCCAACATGATCCAACTCTTTCTGAATGAATCCCATCGAAAATTGAAGACCCCCAAAGGAAACCCTGGTTGGATCTAGTGGATCTATTCATCTTGGTGCTTCATATGGGGCTGGGATTATGCTGGATGCTGGTGCCACCACTTCGGAGAAGCCTTTGGGTCGTTTTCGCCATACAACTGCGCAAAATGGGGTTGGTTGTTGTTAGTCGTATTGATTTGACATTAAAACAGCAACAATTAAATGAAACTCAACACTTTCAAAGGTCCCAAAAACCCATCAAAATTCAAAAAATGTGGAGAACTTCCCAATTTCAAGGTTTCCTTTTGGGTTTCGCGTTTTACCAAAATCAACGACTCGAAATTGTTGGCACCTCCCAGACTGCTGTAGGCTATCAGCTTCACCTTTCGTTCGCGGCACCACTGGAGGAGGTCAGCGCGGTTCCACCAAGGGTGGAACTCAATTTGCAGGACATCAGGCACACTGTCCATTTCTTCCAAGTGCGGAAGTTCATAGTTGGACACACCAATCCTTGGAATCAAAATTCTGCATTTTTTATGATTTTTAAGAGAGGTGATTTTTCGATGTTTCCTCCAATGCAGAGGACTTGAAAAATAAAAACTTGAGAGGGAAGGGTGAAAGATCGAAAGGTAGGCGTGGGTTGGAACAGGAGAAGAGAGCAAGGGAACGAGGCATATCCGCTGCGGACGGACGTGGGTGGAGTTGGGGCGGATATCGA
>Ga0126342_10013648_pt1 | contig 14364 bp, 15 predicted proteins | sample Cyp1metagenome_FD_92528 | JGI IMG/M metagenome (GOLD analysis project Ga0126342, IMG submission 92528) | Coral microbial communities from Lord Howe Island, Old Settlement Bay, Australia - Cyphastrea 1 metagenome | ecosystem: Host-associated > Invertebrates > Cnidaria > Coral ...
ATATCATATATATCATATATATATATATATGTGTGTATGTATGTCATATATATATCATATATATATATCATATATGTTCATATATGTATATATATCATATCATATATATGTATATATATATATATATATATATATATATATATATATTTGTGTATATATATATATATTTGTGTATATATATATATATATATATTTGTGTATATATATATATATATATATTCGATAAAGACATTCATGTTGTTATTCGTCTATCTATCTATTTAAATGTAAGTATTTACAGTATTGGATGCTTTTTCGAAAGCGATATGCAGCACAGAAGCCACTACACGTCAGCAGCCGTATTTCCTTGGCTAGTTATCTATTCCATTTTGGGGGTAATGGACTTCCATTGTTCTCGGTTTTCAGTAAATGGACAATGGAGGTGAATGTACCTGGCAGTGTTGCACCATTGCTTCCACAATGGTGAAGCGCGTGTAAAAAGAGTGGAGTAAATGTCCCAGAATAGGAGGTTCTTGACGTAGAGGCAAGTTCTGGCCAATGGGCTCCAGGAGCCCCTCGTCTGAAAGGAGATGAAATAGTCCGAAGGAAGCGAGAATTACAGTATTAAAGCAGATATCGAATTCTGGCGAAGTAGGATGTCGAAGAAACATGTCCGATGATGTCCGATGTATTTAATGCGAGAATACGAAATGCGAATAGAGGAAGGAATGCAAAAAGGAAGGATTGGATATGGGAGTGAAAGTAAACATTCGTTAGAACAAGGTGAGTCAGCGGGTTGTAAGGCACGGTGGTAATAGGGTTTAACCAGATTCATGCCAACCTGGCGCCTTCCACCGGAGGTTCCCCGCCGGGTCGCGGTAATGAATACCGCAACCGGCCCCACCATCAAAGTGCCGCCAGCCAGGCGCCATCTTTGAGGTGGTGTACCCGGTGCACCAACTCAGCCCGTTCTTAGAGTCGATTTTAGAAATTTGAGCCGGGGAGTAGACTTGAGATTCTGAGCCATGAAGAAGTACAGTACACTGTAGATGGACAACGTGTGAATAGACTTGGAGCTTAAATGTTTGGGAAATGAGAGGACGTCTAAAAAGGTGATCGGGGACTTGAAAGCAGAGGAGGCTTCAGAGCATCGAAAGTTGACGTCTGGAATAGAGGAAGAGGTAGGGGTGATACAAGAACCAAGGTACTTGGCAGATTTGAGAGGAGCAAGAGGAACGTCCATGGATGAAGGATTAGGAGCGGCTGAGAAGAAAGGGATGCAGTGGGGAAAATCGCAGTGATGGAAGGCATCGGCACAGAGAGAAAGAGAGACAGGAAAAGCGGCATGGATACACAGGACAGGAGCTGACATTTGGAGCCATTGAGTAGAAGCCCGATTTGGGCGGCCATGTGTTGAAGAAGATGAAAGAGCCGCGATAGAGTATCTTCTTGTGTACGAGCGACGAGGACAGTATCATCTGCATATTCAACGTCGGTAAGAGGGTGTGCCGTAGAGTAGGTCCAAGGAGTATAGGAAAAATATCCTGCAAAAAGGTGTTTACATCTGAGGTGAGGGCGGAAACAACAATACTGAAGAGATATGGGCTGAGTGGACAGCCCTGTCGGATACCTCTTTGGAGAGTGAAATGTGGTGAATCGGAGGTGGGGTCGGGGTCGGGGACGAAGAATTTGGCGCTGTGGTAAGTGCCAAATAGCTTGGACCATATATCCATGTATCCATATATACATACATATGTCCATATCTACTGTATATACATATATGTACATATATCCATATACCCATACATCCATACATCCATATATCGATGTGTATATATATATATATGTATAACATATATGTGTGTGTATGGGTATGTATGTATATATATATATATATGTGGAATGACATTTGTATACATACATACGTACATACATACATGTATATATATATATATATATGGATGTACCTTTGTATACATTATATATATGCACATATGTATATATATATATGTGTACAAATATAGATATATATATATATACATATATATATATTATGTGTATATTATATATATATATATATGTGGCATCAAATTCCATCATCCATCACATCCATCATCCAAGATTCCATTGGCCAAGGCTTCTCGACAGAGATCTTCGTAGAAAGCCAAGCCTTCTGCAGAGATGCCTCCTATGGCAACCGTTGGCAAAGGCACCTTTCCCCACCCGGAGTGTGGGGTGGAGCAGATGTTTGAGGTTCGAGTCTCTGAAAGTTGTGGCCTTGTTCACCTAGAGAAAACCAAAATCCTACAAGTATCTAGATAGCAACCTCCAAAAAAATAGAAAAGCACAATCCCACCAAACTAGTGATAAATTATGATCAATTGGTCATGTTCTATCTATATGTTCTTCAAAGCACGAATTGGCTTCTCATCATCTCCACATCGCTCCTTGAATCCTTCCCGTTGGAAGCACCCTGGACCATGAGATCGAAAAACGATACGCCTTGGCTCCAAGGCGCTTTACCAGCTGAATGTCCTCCCTGTAGCGATGGAAATGATCGCAGGCCACATCCGCGGTGGCATCACCATCGATGTTGCCCTTCACGTGGGAAAAGGTGTCCTGGGCAACACACGGCCCTTGGGCCTGGAGGTCGTATGTTTGGAAGCGTTGTGAACAAACTTCACATCGCACATGTCATGCTTTGAATGTTTTATGATAATTCTATAATTCTATCCATGTCGAAGCGTTGAATCCTCTGGAAGGGCTATTGGAGGAAGTGGATTTCCTTCCAGCCCTTCCAGCATGTTCCTGCATTTTTCCATGGTCAGGGACTTCGCATCCTCTATGGTTTGCCCCCCCCACCCCAAACCCCACCTCCCATGAAATCCAATATGCAAAATAACTCCATGTGGCGAAGTCACCAAAAACATGACAAAATGAAACATGGCTGTTTTTTTGGTGGCTTGGAGCCATTCACCCTAGAGAAAAAGTGAGTTTCAAACCATCCCAAGACTCTTACAGAACTGTAGTAATTTAAGATCATCCTCCAGTTGTGATGGAAGGTGGAAACAGACTTGGAACCACCAAGTAGATGGTCTAGCCGCCTAGCCTGGGGCCCAAACAATGACCCCCTCAAAACAACTCCACAGGACAGGCTTGAACCATTCAGAGTTGTGATGAATCTAGCCATCTAGCTATCTAGCTAATCTCATCTATATAATCTTATCTGCAGTAATCTAAATCTCATCTCATCTCATGTCATGTCATCTCATCTAGCCGTATGTAAGTTAATGCTGCTGCAGAATGGTTGCAGGATGTAGCAGTCAGCCATCAACTGTGCAGGTCTCCGATTCTCCGTTCATAGGATAGAATCATCCACATCAAGCTTTGTTGTTGAAACACCGCAACCATCTGGGTATTGTTGTTTGACAAATATGAAGGCCATCTGTGGGATTACTGTAGTCCCCTTGCCACCTTGGGGCATGTATCTTCCATTGCCGTGTTGCTTTTTGCCAGATTGTCGTAACTTCCAATCTGTCAAGCTGGTCAGGCCCTTTTCCAAATGGGAATCTGTGCTTCTGTCCCCTATGTTTGCTGGTGGTACCGTATTTCGTTTGTTCTGTCGCTACACTATACCCGTGTTTGTTGCTTCCATTCCCTATAGTTGTGTGAGTTTTTCCTGATGTTTGCTGCCTTTGTCACTTTGTTTTGTGTAGACAAATCATGAATCATAATCGTCTATTCTATCCCTTAGTTTTGATGGATACACTGCTGTTGCCCCATGTTTGTCAATTCCAAGTTTTGTCCACAACTTTCTATGCTAGGATATTCCCACCTTAATCGGTTCTTTTTTCACTCCAAGCTCGGACGGTCACAAAACGATTGCGCGCAGTGCTGTGCCTATACATTGGTCTATGAATCACTTGAGTCAAAACCTATGATAACCTGGGGGGATGGGAATCTATAGAACAGCATGTTCACCAGGTTGCGGGGGTTTGATTCCACAGCCACTATGGTTAACAAATGGCAATGGACCCACCAAATTGGTCATATTTCGTACCCAACATCCAAGTTTGTGGGTCATCAATTTTGAGCCCTGCCAGTTTCCAATTCTTTTTCCAATGTTGGTAGTACCCAAAATCTTCCAGGTGGCTATGGTCAAAACCCTGGTACCCGGATCCCGAAAATGGCTGGGAGCTATGGATGCAAACCTGGTTAATCATCAGGTTCCCTATGACATAAAAGGTTAGCTGGGCTGTAATTGGAGGTATACCCCATTTCCAAACATCTATCCATCCATCCATCCATCCATCCATCCATCCATATATATATATATAAACTGACACATCTTCAGGTCATCAGCGCATTCCAAGTCTCCCAAATGGACGGCCCGCGGCCCCCTTCCGTCACCGCACCCTCCACCTGAAAGGCTGCTGTGGCGACGCCCCAAAGGAAGTTGCTGGGAAAGCTACGCCAGTCCTGTCGCCGTGGAGGCAAAAATGTTGGGTTTTTACATGGGTTACCCTGGGGTAAACTAACATAGATGTGGAAGCTGGCCCATTGATGATTTACCTATGGAAAATTGTGATGTTCTACATCTATGTTACGTTACCCTAGAGTAACATGCTTTACCCTAGGGTAAACATACAAAAAGATATGGAAAACAACCATGGAGAACCAGTTTGGACAATGATCTACTTTCATGGTGAGTAAGCTCCACATCTGTGTTAGTTTACAGGATGGTCACCAGCAAGAATTATGAACGATTTGGATTTACCTCATTCACCATTGCTAAAATTGCCCATATTCCAAACACCCCGACTTTGTGGATACGTCCCAACGTCAGTACCCATTTCTGACCAATTGAATTCCCCTCTCCAATAGATCGCTTGCCACGCTTTCTATGGGTCAAGTCGTGCCCTTGGGCCCACAAAATTTGTCATGTTAGTCTCATATCATCCATTTCGGCTCCAAGAATTTTTACCCATACACGTTATTCCCCCGGCAACAATGTTCTGGGCACAGCCATTTGGTCTTTCCCGAAAATTGGGGGGTACAGTCTCTGCAGTATCCCAAATCCAATTGCTTTCACCATGAAAAATCCAAACAGATTTAGAAATCCCAGTCACCAACTCCCCAACTCCAAGCAACTGCCCCTCCTCTGGGGCCAGCTTCTCCCCCAGTTCCACCGCCTCCACCGCCTCCACCATCTCGGCCTTCGTCGAAATCGGCGCCAGCAGCACCAGCCCCGCCACCCGGCGTCGTAAGGCGCGCAGGGCGAGGAGCGCAGCCACGGGGCGCCAGTGCCGGGGAGGGACCTAGCGATCTGTTGGGACTCAAAAACTCCCAGAAATGGGCTGCTGGTAGATGCCAAATGCCAACAGAAAGACGTGGGAAAAGACGACTTGAACTTGAAACCATCCCAACTTCGCTCTATCTGACCAAATCCGAACAAGTTTAAGTGCAATGTTAAGGTTCCATGTTCCACTCTAGAACAATGCTGAATGCTCTTGGCCAACTTTGCATTGGGCTCTGGATCTGTCCCAAGAAAGCGTCGATCACCAGAAAAATGGTGACAAGTGACCTTTTCTACAGTGATGCCCAGCTTGTCAAGTAGCGTAAACATTGCCGCCATCTCCCCTCGTCAATTCAAGTCATCATAGTCATCTAAAACAAAGGAAAATCACATGGAATAACATGGAATTACATGGAGATCTAAACATCTGGCCGTTTCAAGTCGTCCTGGAAAACGAGCGTGAATCGCTTGAGTTCATGGGTTGTCATCCTGGACCGATCTGAAACTTCTCTTTGAGACGTGTTGAGAGTTATGTCTCCATTCGTAAATTTAGTAAATAATTCCATGTAGATAGGATAGGATGGGATTAGATTTGATTTAGATTAGATTAGATTAAATTTAGGTTATATAGATTAGAATAGAATAGAATGGAATAGGTTGATAGATTGATAGGTTGATGAATTGATAGATGGATAAATTGATATGATCCTACAACCCATTAGTGACATTAGTGTTGTTTCATAACCGATATCCAATATTTAAAACCTTCAACCACTCATGCTATGTCACCCTGTCACCAGTGCCAAGAGACCGAGCCCAGCACCTTTGGCCGTGACGACAGGCTCAACGGCCACGACAGGCCGTCACAGGCGCGGGTCCACACAGGACGCGGCACGGGCGACGGCGACGCCATGACATCCATGACGCACGTGGTATCCGGATGTATCCGGGATCCCTGAAGGTTGTTGTAACATGTTGTAACCTGGTAGATGGATGTAGATGGTATCATAAGTGCATCCCAGCTTTGACATGGTTTCACCCAAACAAAACAATTGCTATTCAAAGTCCAAGTTCTGAGTGGTGTGTAAAAGCCATGTTCTGCCCTCATCTGAACCGGGCATGCCTCTGGTTCACAACGGCAATCATCAGGCAGACCGACACGTATAGACTTGGCAAGCAGGTGTGTACCCTTTTGTTAAAGAAAACGTAGCAAGGGAAAATCATCCATTTGAAAATGATTTATTGCTTGAAAATGATGTGTTCATTTCATTTCATTTCCATCTTTGCAGAAAGGCAGGATTGTTCCATCTTCCCAGGATCAGGGGGCTGATCCACACATATCCACACCCGAAAACATGTTCCCCCAGTCCCGCTGCCCTTTCACCTCCTTTTTCTTGCTCAGAGCAGTGTGCTGAGCCAGATCTAGAGAAGAGATTTGGGGATGTCCAAAAGACTTGGTTAGACCCAATGGAATTACTTTGGCATCGAAAATAAACCATCATAAACCATCAAGTTGGGATTGAAGATCCCCATGTTCTGGGGAGATGGATGTGTTTTGTGTACCAAAATGGAGCAATCCAAAAATTCTGAGGACATTGCCATAGTTGAGTTCTCAGGGCTTCCCCAACGTTTTCTTGGACATACCCAGTTGATATGTGTCACGCAACACAGTGGACCACGAGGGCGGGCCACAAAAGCTGGCAGGCGCGGGTTAAGTGGATAGTGCGGTGGCGAACACTGAGTTGATCCACCAGGGTCTGTTGATCCAGGTTTGACATGGTGCGTGTGGATCATGCCATCATTGAAACGCCAACAAAAGTCCTTTGCTTGACAAATGTCAGCTCTTTCCCATTCCTTACTCCCGAGCCCGGCCAAGAAAATCGAACCGGCCTATTCCAGCCGCTCAAGGTTGTACGTCAAAGAAGCCTCGGCCATGTGAGCAGAGGAACAGAACATACCGTACCGGACCCCTGGTGGCCCTGGTGACTGAATGTGGAAGTTTCCTGAAATGGGGGTACCCTCAAATCATCCATTTTAGGATTTTTCCCATGGAGTGCAGGTCCTCAAAGGTCACAGCCAAGTGGCTCTTCCATGGCTTGAATCACCTGCTTCATTTGTTCCACCGTGCCGAAGCTGACACGAAGGCCAAGGACGCCCTTGTGGTCCTGAAGCTGGGCGCCCCTCTTTTTTCGCGGGGGGGTGTCCCTACCTCAGAGTGGGGACTGTATGATTGCAGTTGAGCTATCCATGACAAGGATCGACTTATCATTGCCAAACAAAAATTTTGAGCAATCAAGTGGTGTACAACCCATCAGCTTGTTTCCCCTTCGAAAAACTCATGACTTGCCTCCACAGAGCAGTTCCAAAGAGGGATCAGGCGCGTCCATGGAGAAATTTCCAGACCAATCGAGTTGGTTTGGAAATATGGTATCCATTGGTACGGTATAACCCATTTTATAACCCATTTTCGGACACACCCAGATGTCGGATTCTGCAAGTTGGGTCCTCCCAAGACATCCTCCCCCCTTTCGTGGTCTGTTGCTCTTGGTGGTTTCTCTGCCAACCTGGGGTTTGATCATTTTACATCACTTCCAGCTGCTCCTTCTTTGGTCGGACCAGGATGCCTCTCTCCCGCAATGCGCTCTCCTGAGATGAGATTTAGCAAGCCAAGTCTCGACTTCTCTATGAGAGATCTCCAAATGAGCCTGAAAATAGGCCTGAGATGCCTGAGATGGAGCTTAAATCTGACTGTTCAGATCCTGAGGAATTGCGAAGCCATTTCTCTATGATCATCCCTGGTTTCAAGATGTTGCACCCATCAGCATGGCCCATCATGGCCCATCATGGCCCAGAGTCCAAGCGCACAGGCTCAGAGAAGTAGCAAAAGATGAAGTTGGCCGCGGTGGGCCAAAACTCAATGCCTCTCTTCTTCAAGAAGTCCTCGAACAACGGCTTCGACTGATCCTGAAGTGCTTGGTGGAGAACATGGTGGAGAACATATGGTGAAATGACGGTGAAACAATGGTGAAATGAGTGTGGACCTGGTGAATTTCCCCTCTTCTTTTTGTTTTTTGGGGAAAAAGGGAAGAAGGTTAACATACGATCTTATGGTGGGTCAGCCAAATGGAGTACAATCCCCGTAAATTGGCTGGTCAAAGTGCAGAAAAGACTTTCTATACTACACAAGTTCGTTTCTGGCCAGGAGTCTTCAAAAGGTGTGCTGTTTGAGGATACAAACGTGTGGGTAATGATATTCAAGAAACGTCTCGTCCGCGCTTTCAATCCAATCTATCAGAAAGTACTATCAGTTGCTATCGGTTCGAACATATTTGTACGCGCATGTGCACTTGACAATCTATTCAAATACATAGGAGGGATAATCCAAAAAGAAAGGCCTTTAGGAACTCTCCGCCAAGGTTGCAATTGCAGCACCTTTTTGTCGGCACATTGGGCACATTTTGGCGGAATTAACCCAGGGACACATCATTGGAGAACCCACCAACGAAGATTTCAGCATGGAAACTTTGTGTGTGTGTGTTCGGGAAAACACATACAATCTCGTTCAAAATCTGTCAATCCCTTCATGGGTCTGCACGTGCTCGTACAATCTCATTGGATCCAAGAGAATGGAAATTCTCACAAGGTCTTACAAGCCCATCCGAGAAACTCTTGGTTGCCGTTAATTGATTGAAAGGAATGCTTGACATGAACCAAACAGGAACTGAATAGTAGGTGTGTCCCTGGGTTCTCTCCGATCAGTCGAACGAATGCTTTGCAGTTCGCTGTGTGGAGAATTGTGACTCTTCTGGTGGGTTGGCAATTTCAATAATTTCTGATGCACAAAGGGTATAGTAGCACATAGTAGCATCCATAGACCGAGCTGAACAGTACCAGAAAAAGTGCAAACGTCCAAAAAGTGCAAAAGTTCAAGAGGACACCCAAATGGCTGACCAAAATGTCACACCTCAAAAATCACTGGAATCTTGGTCGTTTCGACTATTTAACGCATCCGGAATACTTGGATGTCCCAGTTTAGTGGTTTCTGACATGTTACTGGGCTGGTCATCTATGGTTGCCTCTGGTTACGTATGGTTACCTGTGGTTATTCCCCAGTGGGAGGATGCAGGTGGACCTATCCCCAAGACCTTTCGGAGCTCACGCGGGTAGGATCCAAAGGAGCAGCGCTTGCACCGGAGGCAACGAGGTGAAGGCGGCAGTGGAGCCGCTGGCCAAGACCTGGTACCCCCACATCATCCAAACCATTCGACCGTGGCTTAGTGTTGAAACCCATGCTGACTTGGTGATCTCCCATTTTCAAAAAACACCCATGTGTATGTATGTGTATATGTATGTACATATGTATGTATATATACAGTATGTATATATATATATATATACATATTAGCAATAATCTATCATCTATAATATGTATACCCTCCGATAATCAAACATGGCCAGGTGGGAAATCCCCGTAAAAAAAATGAAGGTTTCTAGCTGGGAAAATCATCAATTGTGAATTTTCCACTGCCGCGTTTGATTACTGGAGGGTATAGTTCTGATTAATAAGCCTTTATCATTAGTGGCTACGGTTAATAAGCCCTTGATAATAGATGATCAATAAGAATAGACGCTTGTGGCTACGAAAATTATCAGTGGTTGTTGGTGCTTAAGATTCGCACTATTCATAAGCCCACACTCACCAAAAAAAATGTTATGAGCCAGTTATATATGGGATGATATGCCCAAGTAAACGGATTATTCAGCACTTCCTAAGTGGGAATATTGTTTGTCTGATAATTTTGGAAAAACCTAACACTCCCAAAGTATAAAACCTCATGTTCCTCATACTTAATCGACATAAATGACCCGAAATGCGGATATTAGCCAACGGAAAAAAGGTGAATCCCACATTAAAACAAACCAAAAAAGTTCTATAGAAGATGATATACTCCAGTAGCATATAGATTATCAACCGCTTCCTAAAAGTGGGAATCAACCCGCATTTTGTAGGCGATCTGCGGAGCATGCTGCTTCTGCTTTGCCGGTGGATCATGCGCTGCTCACAACATTTGTGGCCACAGTTCTAAGCCCGTTTGGTGGCGCGGGTTGGAGAGGGCGCTTCTTATGGTTCAGATAGTTTTGGTATCAACCCCCACAGATGAGGGTTTCTTAAAATGGGGATCCCCAAGTCACCATGGGTTTCAATACTAAAACGGTCAAATTGTGATTAATTGTCGATGATTTGGGTTACCCCCATTTTAGGAAACCTCCAGATGTGATCCGAACCTCCCTGAATCCAGGTCCCATTTCTTTCCAGCTTCCCCCGCGGGAAGGACCCCCCAGTTATAAAGTTGGTTCAGCGCAACTCGTTATACAACTAGCGTTGTTATATATCCATGAAAATCAAGCATGGTATAACCTACTTATCATTGACATCCCCCAATTGCGGGGGCTAAAAACATATTTAAACCGTTAGACCATTCAAAAAAACAAAACCCACAACTTTGGTAGTTCAATTGTTCAACAAAAAAAGTGATTTCCCACTGTTTCGTGTAGTTTTTAGCCATTCAAAAGACACCAAGGGTCAAAGCACAGGGCACTGTAGGGCACTGCCTTCTCGTCCCAGCTGGCTAGGGAAACTGTGCCCAGCACGTGTGACACGGCTCCTGGTGGGATGGCTAGTGGGACATTTATGGCCTGTTTTTGCAGGGAAAAATGGTGCTGAAGCATCAGATTTGGGGCCAGCCCATAATTTGCCAGCTCATTTCGCTGATCGGGATATGGCTATAAGTTGGATGTTTACGGATGTATGGGATATCCCATAATTTCTGGGGGATGAACATCCATAAACCCAACAATTTAGGGTGAACTTAAGGGGAACAGAGTTTTGATCCATAACCAGATGCATTTTACTGGCGTTGTAATGGGAATATCATTGGGAAATTAGGATGTTTCACTCCAACCAACCATGAGAATTTGGCGAAAAAAATGGGGGGATTCAACCATGCAAGATCGGGATTCAACCGATTCAACGAAAATGCATAGCAAGGGACGTGTTTTTTTAGATATCAAGGGACAAGGAAAATATTTACACTGGTATATGATAAATGTTATATGGTATGTTTACTTGTTATATAACATAGATAACTATGTATGGTATATGGGTGTGTCTGAAAATGTTGTACACCGCCGATTCATGGCAATTTTGACAGGGAAAATGATGATAAACCAGTAAAGGATCAACCACATTTTCAGGCAAACCCAATTGGGATACTTACTGGAATGTGTCCTTTGAATATCATGGGATGAGTATCACCAACAACATGATTGGAATACATCCAACATTACAGTATGCCATGTTGCTATGGTGGTAGTGGGACATAGTTGGTGGGATATTAATGTAGGTGTCAAACCCACAATCCTATAGTATCCAATATCTGAGATATTTACTGGGACATGTCTAAGTCTAATGAAAGTATGATATCTCGCTTTGTCTCGGATTCGGCCCTAACGTGTAGCAATTTTGATTTGAGTCCCAAGGGTTGGTGAAAGCTCAACAGGTTTCGTATAAGTCTAATTATACATATATATACATATACACATATTTATTTATATATATATATGCATATGTGCATACTGTTCATAATATGTGTATACAATATATAGTACATTTTATTTATGTGGTACATATGTGTATATATATATAATTAATTAGAATTACATATATATATATATGTGTAATATATGTAATTATATGTATACATTATATAGAAACTTTTTTTGATCACCTCATGTGTTCATCCCATCTCCGTTCTTTTCGCGTTGGCGTCCTATGGCAAGGCCCCGCTCGCGGCTCTTGGTCACCTGCAGCCGCGCCAGCAGCGGCTGCGCCGCGAAGATGCCGACGAAGCCGCTGGCCACGACCTGCCGCGCCACGGTGACGGGCACGGCGCAAAAAAAGGAGGGACAAAAACGACAGAAACCCGGGGAAACGATGATGATATAGTAACTTTTATGTGTATATACATATATATATATTATACAAGTTCATATATGTGAATATCAATCAGATCGTCCTTTTTGTTTTGAAGGTCCAAGGGGCTTGTGGTTGGAAAATGGGGAAAATCGCTCCCACAACACGGCAGTGTCTATCACTTTTTGGAGGGAGAATTGTATTTTTCTCTAGACGGAAATCATGACTGATCGGATTTAGAAATAAACCCTTGGAATGGGATGGGCATAAACCAAACCAAGTGGTTGAGAAAACGACCCAACCGGTATCCGCTAGCTCCATTTAAAGTGGCAACCCCTCGTCTTTACAAAGGCCAATGGCAACCCGTCTCTGTGGAATGATCAAAGATTTTATCCCCTCAATGGATCATAGCTGACCCATTCCCCAACCCATTCCGCCAGTTGGGCCCGGCCATGGCAACGGTCAAAGGCGGCGACGCGGAGATGTTCCCCGCCACCTTTTTTTCTCAGGAGATGTCGTTGGAAAGTCGCAACAACTAATAGTAACTGGGGTTAGTTCCCCCATTTAAAAATGGAATAATCCACTAGGGACTTACGATCACCAGGCTTGTGAACCAGTGGATGGTCAACATCTGTGAATTGAGTCAAAATTTGAACTTGCACTATATCTATATATAAACTGCATCTGGTTTTAAAGTTGTGTTGTTGATTCTTGAAATCCCCACCTTCATCACCAATGATTGGTAACAACACCGCTTTTTAACTCAAACCATCGGTAAATGTCCTTTTCCCAGTAATGACCATAAATGGTGGTATTTGGGTATTGTATTCTGGTATGTTGTTCCCCATTTCTGACAGAAAAAACACAAGTTATGGTATCTCAGGTGGCATCATTGAGATGACCCTTCATGAAGTCACTAAGGCTTACATAGATTATTCTTGATTGGACTGGATGCAGGATGTTTTGCAACAAAGCTCCCTTTTTCATGGTTAGAATCATGGTTTCTAGTAGATGTTTCCTCAAAAACCGATCCATTGAAGGTACTAATCACATATAATCCCAAAAAAATCATTCCCATTAAAAATGGTGACGCCTCAATTAGCTTCGCAGGACTCCCCATTTGTTGGGAATATGGATACCCAACCGCTCAGTTCACCGCTCCCGCCATTCACCAGTGGATAGTTGTTATTTTACAATTCTCGTTTAAAAAGAAAAATAGTGATCTTATCCATAAATGGATATAAATGGTTATATTGCCATTACAAACCATTCTCAATTATTAATTGTTACCAGTAAATCATCATTAACAGGACACTACCCTCATTAATCCCACTCTAATCAATCCAGAAAATGTTATTAAGAATAGTAATTAGTAGCCATGTACTGGTCAAAAAATAAAACATCATTCATAGTAAATTAATCCTATAAATCCCAGTAAACCCAACAATAAACCATCTCCAAAATCACCACTTTTATGGGTATAAACCATCCACTTTTATGGTAGGTTTATGGCATCGGCTTTCCCACATATCCATTAATTATATGGTTCCCTGATATCCATTATTGTTGGCTATAGCGGCTATATACCCATTACTAACCATTATGAGCCATAGTTAACAGTGGCCTTGGCACCACTTTTACATCCTAAAAACCATCCAAAACCCTTATGTTTCCCATTTTCAGATCCGTCATCCTCTGACTCCCAAGCCCAAGACGCTGCCAGGGCCAAGGGCGCAGTGCAGTAGCGCCCCACCGTGGGCTTGGCCAAGGGGCCCGGCAGCTGCAAAAGCCGCGCCTCAAGTGGTCCCCCCTCCCCCCGAGATGGTTTCCCTCGAGATGGTGATGGTCCCTGGATGTAGATGGATATATACAAGATCATACAAGTATGTGTTCATCTACAGTATATGTGTATATATATATAATTTATATCTATATCTATATCTAATTGTATATATATACATATAGATACATATATATATGTGTAAGTAGTATACATGTATGTATGTATGTATGTATGTATGTATGCATGTATGCATGTATGCATGTATGCATGTATGCATGTATGCATGTATGCATGTATGCATGTATGCATGTATGCATGTATGCATGTATGCAT
>Ga0126342_10013649_pt1:2500-14363 | contig 14363 bp, 15 predicted proteins | sample Cyp1metagenome_FD_92528 | JGI IMG/M metagenome (GOLD analysis project Ga0126342, IMG submission 92528) | Coral microbial communities from Lord Howe Island, Old Settlement Bay, Australia - Cyphastrea 1 metagenome | ecosystem: Host-associated > Invertebrates > Cnidaria > Coral ...
TGAAAATAGGGAAAACCCCTAAACCCAATGGTTTTGCTGATCATTATCCCGTTTTTAAATGGCTATTTTATTGGGAAGATTAACCCTATTTTCAGACAAACCCATATAACTCGAATACCTTTCCAAACAATTTCAAATGGGGAACACCACATAATGTCAACCTGGGATTGATAAACCCTGGTTGATGGTTGATTAGTGAGGGGGGTTTCCCCAAAATAGTGATAATTGGTTACTAAAATATACTAAAATAGTGATAATTGGTTACAACCCAAAATTCGAAAAAATGTGTGGTGCTGACATTACACACACAGTTACATACTTCCAACCTGATGGGAAATATCATCGCTCCATATTTAGCACTTCAAACTGACTGATCCCAGCGTTTGTCTCAAAATTGGAGGTACCCAAAGTTGATGGTTACCCTCTGGTAATTTAACATAGCTATTGAAAATGGCCCATTTAGTTCGTTGATTTACCGATTGAAAATTGTGATTTTCCATAGTTATGTAAACGTTTACCAGAGGGTACCTACAATAATCGAATTTGGCTAGCTGGAAAATTCCCTAGCTCGATGATGTTCCCAGCGAACTAAACCTCCGCTAGCCACGTTTGATGACACCGGAAGGTCTCATCATTTTCCTTTCCAAAACATGGGCCATGAATTGGTGTACCAGAGCATCCCTGATTTCGAGCCAAAGCCGCAATATATTGAAACATTATTATATCCCAATTATACCAACATCTATATATAGATGGTTTTCCCATTAAACACCAATCATTATACTGTACCCCAACTGTAAAAACAAAATACACAAGGTGATGCCTCACTCAGTTTTGTTTGTTGGCTTATAAACCCCATTAACTATCATCATCTATTGTACTTGCCATAAACCCAACGGTTCTACAAGTAATGTTCACCAATTTGGTGAAGTAGATCTAAGTACTTGCCACAAACCCAAGAGTTCAGTAATGTTCACCAATTTGGCGAAGTAAGGGGCACCACAAAATGCATCATTCATTACCCTCCAGGATCAGGAGCACCCACAAAAATATGGGTCTCCCCACGTATTGGCTGCCTCCGAAGTTGCCCTGGAACACCGACCTGGACGTGCCGAACGCTCCGAGACTGCCGTTAAGAACCTGTTAATATCTGTACTACATTATATATATATACCCTGATGCTTCTGTACATAGCCGCTACAGTCTAATCTCTATATTTAAGTATCTATATATATGCATTACCTTCTCTTGTGCTTTTTTTCGTTTCACTCTTGGAAGGAGTCTGTCAAAAAACAAAAGCAGAAAAATGCGCAGAAATGTAGTTCGATAGAAACAAGAAAACAGTAGCTGAACCCCCAAGTTCCCGCCGGGTTTTCAGGCGTGAAAGAGATGTGTATAGCAATCTGAAATTGTCCGCATTGGCATACTGGTTGCACTGATTCTTTTTCTGTACAGCCAAAATTCTACACTGATCTTTTGTCACAGATACCCGGTTGGTGGAATAACTTGCATGTTGTAAGTACTCAGGGACTGTGCTATGTGTGTGCACATGTGTATATATATATACATACATACATATCAAAATCTCATGAGAATTAAGATTTGCCAAATCCCAAGTACAAGCCCAAATCCTTGTTTATGTGTATATATATATATATTTGTAATTATGTTATGTCATGTTTACACTTTAGAACGCATTGTGCTTCAAATGATTGGAAAATGGAGCGGGCCGAGCAGAAGGCTCCTGGGCCGGGCGTGTTGGGTCATCTGGGTCTTCTTCAAAAGCCGCTTTGCGCTTTGGGAAACCCAGAACCCAGACGGTAATATGTAAATATATGTAAATACATGTATACGTATATCAAGCTGTCTGTATGTCTGTCTATCTACCTATCTATCTCTATCTGCCTTTGTCTATCCATCGATCCATCGATCCATCGTTCCATCCATCCTTCCATCAATCCATCCATCCATCCATCCATCCATCTATCTATATATATATATATATATTTGTATGCGTGTTTTGTTTACATATATTTCGCTATATACCAATGCGTAACCCATGCAGCTCTTCCCAACTGCCAGCTGGTCCCGTGGCACGGCGTGCCGCCTGGTGTGCAGCTCAACATTACCTGAGATCTGAGAAGAACTCAGAGCTCAACGTGCTCCCCACAGTTATGTGTCTTACCCTCTGGTTATTTGATACATAGCCATGGTATAGATGGCCCATAGAAATAGATGGCTTACCGTTCTTAAAAATGGTGATTTTCCATGGCAATGTTAAATAACCAGATGGTACATGGATCTGATTGACTTATTTTGGGGATACCAAACTAAAATGGGCAGTGAGATGCGGAGCAAACCAACTCAGTTTCATGGAGATATCATGGGGATATTTCATGGAGATATCATTATTGAGATGACCAAGTATCATTTTGAATGATCCCATTTTGGAATATTTTGGAGATGGATAATCTCCAAAATAAAGCTCTACCCAGAGAAAATTTCACACAAATAACAGGAAAAATGGGGAGTGGTTGCCAACTCAGAAGACATCAGGGGGATATGAATTGGCATATTGTTTAGGATAGAATCCCCCTGTGAGAATAAACTACATTGGTAAACATTATTGAATGATAATGGGCAGCTTTTTTTCAAGTTGTAGGATATGATCGGGCAAGTATCTAAACAATATTTAGGCATTTAGGACATGGTTTATCTACAATGTGGGGCCCTTCACTTATAAGTTGGTTTATAAACCCCATGAATTGTTACAAGCATCATAAACCATAGATTACTGGAGTTATGTTCATCAACTTGGCGATTTCGTAAACGGAGGCCCCACATCGTATCTCCAATGCAGATGGCATGGCCTCATCAACACCCTGAAATTTCGCTGGGCACCCCATTTTGCGCATCCCTGGTCCAAAAGAAATGGTTAAGTTTGCATGATTCAAAACCTATTATCTATATATACATATATAATTATATATCTATATAACTATATCATAATACTTTATATATTTATATAATATATATAATCTATAGCTATTTCGATAATCTATGTCTGCCCCTCTCTAACTAGCGTTTTGAGGGAAGCATGGTTCACAATACACAGCTGCCACTTTTCGGATCCGTGATCCATGGTGAAACCGAAACCATGCAGACGCCGGTCTCAGAGGTCTCCCCGCAACAGGCGGAGGCGGTGAAGAACCCGCCTAAAACCAATGGGGTCATTCAGGTTCCAGATGGTTCCAGGTATGTTTATACACTCTGTATACAATATATATATATATATCTGGTTGGTGGTTGACCTACCCCTCTGAAAAATATGAGTCAGTTGGGAAAACTATTCCCAATATATGGAAGAATAAAAATGTGCCAAACCACCAACCAAATGTATATAATATGTATGTATGTATGTATGTATATATATACACACCTTGTACCTGTATTATGATAATACTAGTAACTGAAATAAAGATCTCTCGCCTCCCTATGTATATAAATATGATGATATACGAATATATAATCATACACACACTGTACTGATGATCATCATGCCACCCCAGCTGAACTCATGGCACGGGGTATATCTCCAAGGAATCACAAACATGTGGAGTATCATGATATTGACCTAGCACAATTGCACAACAATCCACAGTACATGTAGTGCTTTTTAGTGGAAATCGGTCCCAGCGTTCCAAAATATAAACCTCCTGGCAAGGTAAACTTTCACCAAACAAACGCAGCTTACATACATTCTGATGGGATGTTTGGAGTTTTCCATGTTTTTTTTCCAATATATACATACATACCAATTCAAGGTTCCTTGTGGAACAACTTGGGATACATTGTATCAGCTACAGCTAGAGGACACACCAACCATGGAGATAAACATGTGTCTGCAAGTAGAATCGGAACTGATACAGCCACCTCACTTGCGATAGAGAGCTTCGAGCCAAAAAAAGAGCCACCTGATATTCCCCTGTGCGCCATGGCCAAGAAAAACTAGTGTCAGTTTCTACCCCGGGCAAAAACCATGGCAATGTCAGAGATTTCAGCAGGACAATTAACTTTTTTCCGTGTGTTGGCTTCCGTATGAGAGGGACCCCCGAAATTTATTCAAATGGATAAGCTATCTTGGCCATGAATTTCCCATTCTTGGAGTTTCTTGGCTACGACTGGAAGCAGTGACAGGTGAAACGTGACTCAGAACATGATGGTCGCACCCTTCTTGCTCCTGGTCTTGATCTCTTCCTGCGAGCACTGTGCGGCTGTGCCAGAAGGATCACCAAGGCGCAAGTTGCAGCAAAGAACAAACCCGACAGACAATTGAACTGGGATTATCTTTCTTTTCTCTCTAAATATGGATTATATTGGGTACAAATATATATATATATATTATGAATTATGGTTTATTATATATATATACACATAACTATGTGCTTGATTATGTATCATATTATCTCTACATTATATATATATATATATATGTATATATTCATTAATATGCATGGTTGGTGGTTGACCTACCCCTCTGAAAAATATGACTTCGTCAGTTGGGATGATGACATTCCATTCCCAATATGATGGGAAAGTGATAATCTATTCCATGGTTCCAAAGCACCAACCAGATATACCATATTTATATCATATGTAATTCTGTGTTTGATTGTGTATCATATTATCTGTACATTATATATATTATATATCATTAATATACATACAACTACAAGACATTGCAAGATATCAATATTCCAATTGTGAATCCCCGGCTGGTAAATTCCCATCAGAAACATGGAAGTTTCTAGCTGGGAACACATATGACATAGGAAAATCCATGGGAAACAAATGGAAAATATGGGAATTTGTTTCTATAAATTATAAATGAACGGTTTCACTGGGAAAATCCATCAACAAAAATAGATATGAACAGTGGATTTTCCAGTGCCATTTTACATTGCTGGAGGGTTTCTACTTCTGAAAAATCCCACTACAATATACTACGATCCTATCGTATTCCTTGTAGAATTGGTCACTACTTATACTACTTGGTGCTTTCAACCAATCATAATCATTCCCAAGATGCCCCTAGAAACTACCCAGTCTATCCCATTTGTTGATGGTTAAACAGGGTTTAATCTAAACCTCAATTGTTAATGGTTACCCTCTGGTAAACGTTTACATAATTATGGAAAATCACCATTTTCAATGGGTAAATCCACTATAAATGGGCCATTTTCAATAGCTATGTATGTTAGTCATTACCAGAGGGTAAATATATAAATATATATAAATAAATATATATATATAATATATATAATATATATATAATATATATAATATATATATATAATATATATATATTATATCCATATAATATTCCATATAATATTCCATATACTGGACCTCGCGGATGAAGATCCAGGCTGGTGGCTGGTGGATCTAAACCTCAGTTAATGGTGATTTTCCACCTCCAAACTCCCCGGGACCCGATCTCCGACCGAGTCCGTCGTCCTGGAAGGCCATGGCGGTGCGAATCTTCGCATCGGTGCGGCAGTCCAGGATCCACGGCAACAGGGCCAAGAGGATCGTGAGACCCACGCAGATCAGGCCCAGCATCTCGATGCTGTTCCTCGGCGCTCGCTGCGTTTTTTAGGTAGGGATACCATCTATAAATGGATGATATGTATATATAGTATGTTAGATTATTATAGTATGATAGTATAATATAGTGTATAATATAGTGTATAATATATAGTATATATATATATTTATAAATCCCATCTAGTAATGGATACTTGCTGGTGCGTGCTAAACGTAGGGATTGTGGATGAGTTGCTGGGGGTTGCTGGGATGATTATAGTTAGCCAGTGGATCATTCCCGAAAATTCCCTGCGCTTAGCACAAGTAAGTCGGTGGAGGTTCACTGTGGCTCTCATGGAGGTAATGGATGAGACTCAACATGGCAGTTTTTGACACCAAAATTGGCTCAAATAGCCTATCATAAGCTATAATATGAATGACAGTTAATAATAGTAAGAAGAACATAATATCTGTTTTTTCTGCATGGAATATCATGGAATACCAGGTGTCACCATGATGGAGGTGGGTCTCAGTGACCAAAGGTGACCCCCTCAAAAATGATCACAAGTTGGAGACCGGGGCAGCAGCTCACTATGGCTGGGGGTTGCTGTTTTTTTCCCCGCGATCATATGTCCTGCTTAAGGAAAATGATGAAAACCCCATGGTCTTGGGGCCTTTGGGGAAAACCTTATCCACCCAGGCTTTGTAATTTGCTTTGATCCATCAACGCGTCAAATCGTTAACAGTTCTCTCCTTGCAGGTGCTGCCAGAAAAAGCTTGCTGCTTTTTAAGCCCCTGTGTCCAAAAACGAGGTCAGTACCCGAAGAATCTTGGTCTATCATCATCTGGTTGGTGGTGCAATAACCATCTTGAAAAATTAAAATATGAAAGTCAATGGGAAGGATTATCCCATGTATTATGGAAAATAAAAAATGTTTGAAACCACCAACCAGTCATTGTTTCATATCTCCTTCGAAAAAGTTCCATATCTTGCGAGATGTACTTATGGTATCTATCCCGCTACTTGGGGGTGCAGTTCCACAAGTTATAGGGGGTGTATCCCAACTCTTGGGGTTTAATACCAGCAACCCCAGGTCAACATTGCTTTGTTGACGGCTTCCCTCTAGAGGAAGAACAAGCATAGACACCATCCCCAGCCACGGAACTTTTTCTCATGTCACATTTGACTTCCGATGATCTTTGAGGCACTGATCGGTTGCTACAAATGTCTGAGCTGATCCTTGACTGTGGTATTGTCACCACCATCTTGCGGACTGCCCCATGTGACAATCGTGTCACCTCCAACGCACCACTTGTGGCCATTGCACGATCTGCAGCTACTTTGGTTGGATCCAAAAGGCGGATCATCGGGGGCAGCAAGCGATACTGCTGCACAACGGCCACGAATGGCAACGACACGTTCAGTCGCAATGGTTGCAGAATCTTATTTATCCTCAAAGGTTTACACCTGGTTTTTTCAGGTTCCATAGCGAATGTGGCCATCTCACTTTAGCGATGTTTGCGACAAACAATTTACAATTTGATCTCAACTATGAATCTATGAGGAAGGATGCAGGAGAACGATTGCTAAACCTTCAAAAGCCTTTCATCGTCAATCAACTAATAAGGGGTCAGGGCGGAACTTCAGATTTGCCTCAGACTACTGCATGCAGTTGGTTGGAGTTTCCCATTTAAAATAAACACACTAAGGCCTGTTCCAGGTGATAAGATTCCCACGTTACTGACCGGAGGATTCAACTCCCGGTTTCCATTCACTTTCCCAGCGGTTTCGTATGCACTTGCAGTGTCACAAATTGTCACGTTTATTTTCACAAGATGGCTGCAGAATTGGGCAAAGTTGAACAGTCAGTGCAAACCTCCACCCTGAAAGCTCGATTTTTTGTTCAACACTTGGTAACCGCTGTGGATGACCATCCCAGTAAAACCCACAACGGCCACAACGGCCGCGTTGCGTTGTGCTCCTTGTAGCGTAGCGTTTTTTGTCGCGGCCGAGGGTCCATTGGGACTCGCACTTCTCCGTGTTGTTGATACATTCCTTCATGGCTCAATGGGGAAGTCTCAACATCAACCATCGACTGGGGATCACGGGGCTAGGGGATATGGAACCTATCTGGTTGGTGGTTGACCTACCTACCATTGCTTGGTAATATACTGTTAATATTAATGGTTAATATTAATGGTTATGATGATGGTTAATGATGGTGAATAATCATCTGGTTGGTGGTTTTGAGCCACCCCTCTGAAAAATATGAGTTCGTCAGTTGGGGTTACTATTCTCAATGTATGGAAAAAAAATGTTCCAAACCACCAACCAGTATAAGAAACTAGGCATGAACGAACATGATAGTCGGGTGTCTGAAAACTGTGAGATCAAAGTGATCTAGGGATGGTGATTCGGTGATAATTATGGTACTGTTCATTGTCGTTAAACGATGGCAAAGTTGGTGAACATAACTCCAATAACTATGGTTTCCGAATCTTTATGATACTTATAACATCTTATAACCAACTTAGTTCACTGGGGGTGAAAAAACTACAGAACTAAGATCTATACAAAGTATTCATATATACCAGTATACTGATAAAACATGATCAAACTCGAGTCACTGGGCGGCCCCAGGCCCCACTGCCCCGCGTTCCCCGTCCTCGGGCCAAACGTCGTACCATCCGTGCGTCACGTTGGGCAGGCGATTCTCGGGCCTCGCGCAGCGTGGAGACGTTGAAGATGGAGCTCCCTGGAAAAGTTGTTTTCTGCTGATGATTTTAGAGTAGCCATGACGGATCCATGTATGCTATATATGGAAACATTTACCATCAATACTAAATCAATACACCCTAAATGTTGGTATATATACCAGCACCATGGATCCTGTGGTGGATATTAAACTAGCTAATGCTTATTCCCATTCTATTCCCAATAGTTCCCATGAAAACCTTCCCATGGTGGGTAATTGTTGGGTGTTTTTTTTGTTGGACCATAGAATCTATAACGGTGATTGTCTCGAAATGACTGGAGTGCACAGAAAAACCACCTTGTACTGATCTTAGATAAGGGGGCTTGTCATACCCCATACCCCAAAAAGCATGGTTTAATACTCAAAGCAATTGGCTGACCCTGCAAAGGCTGTATGTATGTATATATATATATATGTAAATATATATGTAAATATCTAATCGATATGTATGTATATATATATATATGCATGTGCATACAGCATACACAAACATATGTGTGTATACATACGTATATATATATGTATATATATACACACATGTATATACATATATGTATATATATATGTTTATACATGGTATATGACTATGCAGCGGGAAAAAGAGAGACAAACATATTTCCTATTCGTGGGTTGCAGTTGAGGTTACAAATGAATATAACCATGGGCATAAACCGCCATAAGTTGGGATGTGGGGGCCACTGTAACTATGCTGAAATATATATCAACTTACTTCACAAGTTCACTGTTCTTGCAAGAAATGTCTCAAAACTCAAACATGTACAATCATTCAAACGGGGGTGTCCTAAAATGTGGGCAACCCATCCATTTATGGGTTTTCCACTAGAAACCATCCAGCTATTGGGGATCTCCATTTCAGGAAATCCCCAAATCAGCTAAAAACAAATCAACCTAGATGTTTTTTGTCCCTTAAAAACCATCCTTTTTGGGGTACCCCCATCTCAGGAAACCCTCATATTTTTTTCCAACGCTTCAACGCTTCCAGGTTGCCATCCATCCAACAACAGGAGGGCTGAGAGTTCATCGATGACCTGAAATGTTCGAGGATTTCTCCAGCAAAAATCGATGGAGTTCACCAACAAACCTAGTGGTTAATAGTGGTTAATAGTGCTCAATAGTGATAATAAATGGTGATTTTCATGGGGATTCATGGAGATGTAGCCGGCCTGGTAAACGTTTACAGGTTGCGAACTGGAAAATATTCATCTTTAACTTCGGTAAATCAACTATAAATCAATAGCTATGTCACAAATTACCAGAGGGTGAAATTGATGTTAGCGAAGTTGGTGAACATCACTCCAATTTCACGATTAAGTCTATGGTAGATATAGCTATACCTATACGGGGTGTTTTTCAACAAACATCACTCAAGGTGATACCACCTTGAATGGAAAGCAAACGGTTAAATTTATCAGCAAGAATCATGCAGGATGGGGGCCCCGTTCGATAGCGTTCAGTTGGTGCAAATTAGTGGCTGAATTCTATGGTTTATGGTAGATATAACTATAGTTCATGGGGATTATAATGGTTTATAAACCAACTTATAACTGGGGGGGCCCATCCTGTGTGAGTGTCAATATAACTTGATACTATTTGGTGACGGTTGGGATTGTGATGTAGTGATGCTGATTTAAGCAAAGATAGGGATACGTGCGGTATGAAAACAACCATTTTTTGGGAGGATAAAAGGGATATGGCTGGGGATATAATGATGTTTATTAATGGGATAGTCATGTATATATATAACTCACATAAAACACTCACTATGCTACTTGGGAATCATGCTAAATCAACCTCCAAAGGGATAATGAATCGTTGGAAACTTCCAAAAATGATGAGAAAACATCATCTAGAATCTATAAATTCATGGTCTCCTTGGTTTTTTGCCCCCCTTTGCGCAGCGATCCTTACATCCGTGGCTGAGAAGGTTCGCCATTTTTGAACTAGGAACCAGTAGTTCATAACATCTTGTTGGGAAAAAATATCATATCTTATACCACCCTTCAATTTGATGTTCCATGATTATCTTTAACGTTCTGAAAATTGTTTTTCCTACAGTTTTAAAACCATTTAACTGCTGTTTCCACTTCCGATTTTTTGCCAACCGGATTCTTCCTGGAAACCAATAAACTGTTGGGCAATTTGGCCAAGTAAATGGAATCCTTCCCCTTATCAAAACATGTTTTCCAACATTATTTAGATCTGTCTCAAAAGGGAGAATGGTACTCCAAAAGCCCTAAACGCTCGTCTTAGGGGAGAACATCAAATAAAACTGTGGCCAATCTTAGATACCCTGTAGAGGCAGTAGATTTTATATGGTTGGTTTGTCATAGGCCCTAGGCTATCCGTATTTACAACAAGAACATTAATGTTGTCTAAAATACAGTCTACTCAGTTGACCAACCGTTTACATCCCCAAGATCCAAAAATAGTATCCATTGTCCACGTCATACGATCCAGTTGACCTAGAAACCATAAATCATTATGACCCATTGCAGACATCCTCTTGTTATCCCATTTTATGTTGGATATATCGAAATGTTCTGTGAACATGCCCTGTATCATAGTTGGTAACCAATATCATAGTGCTGCTTACAAAATATAGATACGTCTACTTAACATCTTAACTGGGTTTATAAACAAACTTTTACACTGGCACCATCTTCTATGTATCCCAGGAAATTTATGGATGTTTATCCCAAAAAAAGATTGGTGGTTATATTAACCGTTATCTTGCTAATCATCCCAGTTCTTGTTCATGTGATCCATCCCTCCATCCCCGATCCGCAACAGCCCGCTGTGACAATCCTCACATTCAATAGCCAGTAGACATGGCTTTACCCATGGCAATTTCATGCAATTTCCACCATTTTCAGACAATATGGGGCCCACTTCACCATATTTAGCCATATATTGGATTACCGTATGTTATCCTCTATAATCATCAAGATTCATTGCTATGTTGTTGGCTATAATCTTGACTTGCTGTATCACAAGTATTGTGATCCCAATATATAATTATCTGGGATAGTACAATCCTATATTCATGAATTGTTTGCTATCCCCTGAACATATCCCCATTAAATCGTCACAGGCATGGCTTGATCCGAACCTCTGAGGTCGGCGGTGGCACCGTTCGTCCGCAGAGGCCCTGGATGCTGCCTGCAGACGGTCGATTTACACAGCGATCTGCTGATTTCACCAGCGAATCTGGTGATTTCTTCAATAAATATGCAAAAATTGGCGCTTAACTACTAAGAAATAAATCTATGATACTAGGACGGCACTACACTCACTTGCGCACTTAGAAATTCACTCACTTACGCACCTGGGAAATGCACTCACTTGCGCACCTAGAAAATCACTTACTTACGCACCCGGGTCTCCATTTTATAATTAAATTACCAGGAACTTACGCTATCACGCATTGCAACCAAAGCGCCACGAAACCTTTAGGGTTTTTATCTTGTTGCATTTTATACGTAAATTACCAGGAAATTACG
>Ga0126342_10013650_pt1 | contig 14361 bp, 14 predicted proteins | sample Cyp1metagenome_FD_92528 | JGI IMG/M metagenome (GOLD analysis project Ga0126342, IMG submission 92528) | Coral microbial communities from Lord Howe Island, Old Settlement Bay, Australia - Cyphastrea 1 metagenome | ecosystem: Host-associated > Invertebrates > Cnidaria > Coral ...
CCCACCCCACCCCACCCCATGTGAGCGTAGCATCAACATCTTGCGCAAGGTCGAGGGAACGTGACCGAAGGAACGTTATAACATCCCCACCCCACTCCATGTGATCGTGGCATCAACATCTTGCGCAAGGTCGAAGGAACTTGGTCGAGGGAACGTTAACATACCCACCCCACCCCACCCCATGTGAGCGTGGCATCAACATCTTGTGCAAGGTCGAGGGAAGGTGGTCGAAGGAAGGTTATATCGAGGGAACGTTAACATCCCCACCCCACTCCATTCCACCCCACCCCATCCTACCCCATGTAAACTGTGGGGCAAATGGCGGGCGTTGCGTCTAATCTTACTGTCGTTCTGCCCAGCCTTTGCTCTGGGATGCTTGGGTTTAGGATGATTTACTGTGATTTACTTATAAAATCTTAGACAGTAAAAGCCCTAGAGACATCAAGGACGTCAGAACCACCGCATCGCAGTCCTATCTTTTGCGCAAACCTCCAGAATCTCTGATTCCAAGGATGTGAAGGAGTCTCGAATCTGGCAAATCGTGCTCTCAGAATGCTGCAACAGGTTGGATCGAATCTGAACAGGTCAAAAGTTGATCAACACCTGGTGCCACCACAAGACTCAAATTTGTTTCGTCGCCTTTTGCCTTGAATCCTGTGCTTAAATACATTCAAAAGCTGTATCTACAGCGGAAGAATGGAATAAGCCTGAAAGCGCTTTGCAGAAAGGACAAGCTGAGCGGTCAAGATCTATTGAAGTTATTGAATCTATCGGAATCTATCGGCTGTTCAGAGGGCTCATGTTACACCAGCGTGGATCTTTGAGAATTCACGTCGAAATTGTTACCGGTTGGAGTTGGAGAGGCCTCGGCAAGTTGCAGTGAGTGCTTGTTCAAAATCTCGTGGTGGTCCCGTTGCTTCCCTTCCATGTTCTGTGCAATCCTGAGTTCGCATGGCTGCCCCACGCTGCCCCTGCATTCTATTGCCGTCATCCACGAAAGACCAGTTTCGCATTGTGTTTGGTTTGAAAGTCTGGCACAGTGCCTGCGCCAAGGTGCTCATCTTTCAAACGTTGAAGGCAATTTTTTACCATCTCACGACCCTCTTGTTCTGTTGATACAAGCACAGAGAGTCGATGCTCGTGGTCCTCTGACTGCTAATGTCGAAACGATTTGAGTGATGCCATGACTGCCCACGATTGCACACAAGTTCATATTCATCTTGTACGGCTTGATAAGGACAAAGTCACTTCACTACACAACAGCGGCAGCTCGAGGATGACAGTGTCGTGATTGGTTTGATGTTACAATGATCTTGGCATGAAGCTACCAACAGACCTTGGGAAATGACTTATCATGACTTATCTACTTTTCCAAGGGCTGTTGTTCATGGGTCTTACTTTCAGGTGCCGCAAAAACACATCATGGAAGCTTTCCACAAGTCTCCCAGAGAAGCTGTCATATTCAAAGAATCCCAGACCATCAAAATTCAACAGAAACTTAAGCTACGATGAGCTATGATGAGCTGCGATTAGCTACGGTGAGCTACGTACCTAGATGCTACGTAGATGTTACGTGGGTGCCTGTAGCAGAGACATGCACTGGCCTATAAAGCAGATCAAGACACTTTCACTCAGCTTATCCCAATCTATCCCAACGTATCCCATAAAGTCCTCCAATGACAGCTTTGCTCCAGTAGAGAGCGCGGTCAGGGACTCCAAGTCTCGCAGGGTCTCTGCGTGGAAGGTATCGAACGCTTTCCTGCACAAAGCCAACGGCTTGCGGTCCACCCATGTACCTGCGAATATGATTGTACAACCACTTCTTTGACAGTCTACCTACTTCAGTTCCTCGGGCAGTTCAAGCATGTCTATGATATATAGATTGCAATAGTCTCTGCACCATATCTATATATATATATATTACCACAGAGCTGATCCGCCAGTGCCTTGACAGAATTGAATGCAAAGAGGAGAAAGATGGGGGACCAGCAGAGAAGACAATTTGCCGTAGGTACCCCGCACTTCTTCAACCATCCAACTCCGTCGCATCCTAAGAAACGACCAAAAGCTTCCTAAATACAGCAACCCCAAATAAGAAATTGTCCCTCTGACCCACCTCGCCTTTCAGTTTCCTGTGCCTCTGATAGTCCAAGGAAGTTCTGACGAAGTTCAACTAGCTGGGATTGCAGCTCTTGACCCTGCTGCTTGAAGTCTTGCTCCACCTGCCCACGACATCCCACACCAAAATGTTCAAAATTGTTCAAAATTGTTCAAAAGCTAGCCGCATTACCCGCCTCGTAGATTTTGACACGCAGCGTTTTCAACTCGTACAGCTCTTGCAGCGACACGTGCAAAGCCCCTGGAGCTCCGCTGGCTCCGCTGACCGGCCCAGATCGTTCGGATCGTTCGGACCGTTCGGACCGTTCGGGTCGCTCAGGTGCGGCGGAGCGAAGCGCTGAGTCGGCGATCTGCGCAGAACGCAGTGCTTGGCTCGTTAGGCCATGCGCTTCCGCGACATCCTGCACACGAGATCCCATGGGATTCCAGATGATTCCAGGATTCTTGGAGATTCTTGGGATAACACGTCTGGGTTGGCTGGTTTCGGTACCCGCATTGTTGCTCTGGAAACTGTCTTTCCACCCGATCTACTGCTGTTTCATGAATACAATGGACAGTAGATCGCGATCAAACTCTGATCTGCTACAAGTCATATTTCATCCACAATTGTCTCAACTGAGAATCCGTGATACAGTATGATACAGATTGATACAGTATAGTCTAGTCCTGCCTACAATCTGGTGCCTTGGAGAGAATCTTAAAAATTGGAGAGCAACAGTGTGCGAGAAGCTGGAACAAAAACAATTCTGCCAAAAATGAAAGAAAAATAAAGAAACTCATGTGACTAACATCGATCTGCATGGCTCTACTGAAGAGCTTGGAAGTTCTCCTTTACTGTCTGCGCTAGGTCAACCAACAGCTGCATCGAAGACATGGCTTCAAGCTTCAATCTTTCAAGTCTCCAGGCCAAACGTTGAATAAATTTTACAATGTGTTTTCACAATATTCTACACAGCTTCAAAAAATGCGCATTAGATGTATTGAGTAGCATGGCATGTATTGGTAGTTGCTGTGCAGCAAAATCTTTGTAGGTGCCTCTCAATGGTACACTCCATTACAAACAAGATTTATAGGCACGCCACTGTCCACCACTGTCTATTTGATAATATAAACGTTGGAGGATATCAGGTCTTCGACTTTGCTCGTCTGCTTTTGCAATTGATCGAACCATTTTAGAACCCCTGCAGCACTGCAGGCGCTATGTGGCTATGCATTTAGAAGTTCAGAAAGATTGGTCCTCAAAGCCCATGTGTACGTCATCCATGGGTCACCAACTTCTGGATTTCGATGCAGGTGCTGGATGATGCATTTTGCATTTCAATTGTTTACTACATCATATTCTATCAAATGGTCCAATGAGGCCAATGTCTGTATCTATTGAGGTGGATCACTTGTCTGAGATGAGTTCCAACAAGAGCTGTGCGGTCTGCCGAGTGCATTGCGGCCATTTCTTGGCACAGTTTCTGGGAGTTGACACTGCGACCTGACGCAGCACCACTCGAAAGCCTGGGCAAAGTGATGGTCCAAGGTGGTCCAAGGCGGTCCAAGGTGGTGATGGTGGAAGATGGCTGAAGGGACTGAAGGGACTGAAGGGGTAGGCAAATGGCAAATGTTATGAAGGAAACTATTTCTGGACCGTGCTTGACTGGTGAGGCCCTGGAAAGAGGATTGCGACCGAGGCCTAATCCCTTTGATACCGTCATTATCCGTCACTGATATCTCTTATCGACTTATCGACTTATCGACTTGTCGACTTGTCGACTTGTCGACTTGTCGACTCTTATCCATGTTTTGTGTCCAAGTCCTGGGAGCAAAATTGTCGAAACTCGACGGGTTGCTCTACAAAGCGCTTTGCATCTGTTCTCAGTAATAGACGTAATGACGTAATAGTTTTTTTTTCAAACATGCAAGGAAAATCCATATCAAGCATTGCCGCAAGCCTCCAGGCGAGCTCCAGACTATCTCAATAGCGCTTGTACTTGGACTTGTCTGATTTGTTGAGGTCCTTCATGATTTTATAAACCATCAACACTGCCACTCTCATGCATCATCATATCATGCATCATCATGCATCATCATGCATCATCATGCATCATCATGCATCATCATGCATCATCATGCATCTAGGCTAGGGTTGTATGGGAGAGCCTCAGGAGAGAACATAGAAACGCCTCAAGTCTCAAAACAAGGGCTGGTCCTTTTCCAAAACAGCCATCTTCTTCTTCATTTCCTTAAGGCACCAGGCACAGCTAAATTCTGACTTTTGAAAAATGATGAAATAATCTGAATTAAGCAACCATTTCAGGTGTGGTACATCTGAATCATCTGAATCCAAGAGGAGCTACAGTACCTGATAATTTCTGGCATTATCAAGCACTCCTTCCTCATCCCAAATCTTCCAGAGCACAACTCAACTTGGAGCTGCAAGTACAATACAGCTTTCAGCGTTGGGGGCGTCAGGAATTTGTTCTGCCCGTTTTTGTTCCCTCCACCCGCCTCCTCTTTTTTGGCTTCCTGCATAGCTTGCTTCTTCAGGCGAGCCTCGCGGCTAGGAGGGACTTTTAAAGTTACATTTATGCAGTGAGTTCGCTAGAATCAGTTGTTTTGTAGCTCTTCATCTCTTCATGTCGTGGACAAACGAACAGCACTCTCACAGGTCCTCGCATGGAGTCACATGGAACCTTCGTGCAGCATGCACAAGTCCTGCTTTCGTGAAATCTCAGAGAACACTCAGTTGAGTGAGAACCTTCTCCTTCTCCTTTGCCATCAAAAGCCTTGCTTCTTCTGCCCTTGGAAAGACTAGGAGCAGAGCTCTGAAAAACCATTTGCCAAGTCTGGTAGGCGTTTGGGCCTGATCCATGTTGTTTCATCTGCCAAACACTTCCAAAACGACCAAGCATAAAAAGCTGCAAGGGTTGTGCAGCTACATGATAAAGGATGCCAAAGGATGCCTTGAACAAACAGCGACTCTGATAAGCATTTCGTGACATACCTTTGTAACTTTGTAGTAAATCATGTTAAACCATTTACTAATGGATAGTACAATTCAGACACTGACAGATCTGACAGATCTGACAGATCTGACAGCTTACAGATCCTAAAGATTCGCCCGATGCCAAGCTGTGGCATAGTCGATGCATCCCTGACAGCTGAGGCAATCTGGGGCCATCTGGGGCCAGTGGCTTGCTGAGTTTCGGTGCGGTCGCTTCACCATTGCTTGTGCCATCAGCATCGGCATCCATGGCAGCCTTTGCAGCTGCAGCCTGGGTGACCCAGGTGGGCCCATTTTCAAAAGTTGAAAAACTTCAAGGGTGGAGAAGCCAAAACCAAGATAAACCAAGATAAACCAAGATAAACCAAGTAAACGATGGAACGAGAAAAGGGAAGGCCAGTGTGAGGGGGGCAAGGCAAGTTAAAATACTGCAACATGCCATGCTCTCACCAAATTACTCTCTTTACCAATCCTCTTGCAACTGCAGGCCTTTTCAGCAGCAGTCTTTGCAAGCCTATGCAAAGTCTCCTTGCAAAATCAATACATTCAATACATGTTGGACGCGCTTGGACGTGCTTGGACGTGCTTGGACGTGCTTGACAAAGCTTCCATAATTTGTGCTAGTATTGCAGGCTCTACCTCTATACCTTGATCGACTTTGCCTCAATGCAGCTGGCTGAAATTCAATGAAAACGCACAAGTGCATCAGTGCATCCTGTCAACACCGCACTTCTTGTATATTTGGCTTGCTTCAATCAGTGAATCCAAATACATCTCAAACCACGAATACAGTCATCTCTTTCAGCAAGACACAATTCATTCAGTATTGGAAGCATAGCAGCATAGCATTTGTAAATGAGAACACACATGTCAAGACTCACGCTATCGTGTCTGCATTGTTTAACGGCCAGCCCATCGCGCTGCCTTCTTCTCCCGGCTGCGGGACCGCTCTCGCTCCTCTATTTTCTTGGGATCTTCCTCCTGCCATCAAAGCAAGAAAGTCTCTGTATCAAGGATTTAGGTGGATCGGTGGATCATTTCAATTTGAATTGCTGGTGATATATTCGTCTATTTACATCCATTTACGCCATGTACCTTTCTATTTCTACGCGTGCATTTTGCCACATTTTGCTACATTTGCCTGTGTTCCAGGGCGATTCCAGGGTAGAGTCCTGCGGCGCTTGCTCGTTCACCTTTGCCTTACCACCAATCCTTTGGAGGCGATGAACAAATGAAATGCTCGATTAACAAAACGAGCTGCTCAATACCAATTGTATCATATTGATGATATTGATTCGTATTGTATCTAGGCATATATAGGCATATCTAGGCATATCTAGGCTTGCTTTGGACATCGCTGACCAATCTCAAGCCTACACCACACGGACATTCTCTCTCTTCACTATCTGGCTTCAGGTTGATTGTGTCATGCTCAACTTTGTGTTTGTAGTTTGATTGTGATTTGGTATAGAAACGCATAACTTGCGACCATAGAGATTAACCAAATTACCGAAGAATCCCTTTGTCCTCAACTAAAAGAATACAGGTGACAAATTGGCAACTAAGGAACCTCCAGGCTTCTGCAAGGGATCGTGCTTGCGCTGCTTCCTCCTGCAATGCATTCCGACTTCATGACACAGAGACACTTGGAATGTGAATGTGAAATATCCAAGGCTGCGGACAGAACTCCTTCTGAAGCATCTCAAGTAACTAAAGTGAAACCACTCCTGCACGACTCCATGATCACAAGTATCGTAAATGGTTTAAACATGTTTAACGAATGCCCACAAGATCTAGCAATCTCTCTCAGCATCTTTCAGCATCTTTCAAGTCGAGAACCAACGAGCTGCAACGCAGCTGCGAGCTGCTCCTCCTCCTTCAGTCGCCTCGCTTCGCTTCGGCTGAGTTTGGGCCCTCCGGCCAACTCCACGGTACCGGGTGCCACGGGTGGTCCCGGCGTAGAGTTCATGGCTCGCAAAGCTCGCAAGTGGATTGAGTGGACAGAAGTCGCCAAGGTCAAGGCGAAAATACTGCACATTGCTGCACACTTTCTTGCGGAAAGGTGATGTGGATTTCATCTTTTTTGACCGACATGTTTGCTTGGTGGTTTATTGGCAGTGATCAGTGATTGCTGATTAGATTTGATTGGATTGCTATGTCTTCAAGCAACGTAGGAGACCAAAGGACGAAATTTGCAATCAGGGCCAAGCAAACAAAGCTGTTGCTTATCGTTGAAGGTAATGTTCATGGCCAAGTTCAAGATGTCTGTCTGAACTGTCTGAACTTGATGTTCCTCTCATCTCTCTTGCTGTTGATTTAACTCTTCTGTTGCTGTTGCTTTTGCCTGGCCCAAGGGTTGCCAAAGCTGAACCATATGTTGCAGTGAGTCCGCGCACAAATCGAACCTGCTTCAGAATGTTCATCTTCGCCGATGTTCATGATGTTCACCAATGGTGTAGAAGGTCTATGTCACTCAGAATCAACGAAACTGTATGAAGCATAGAAACAGGGCGACCCTTCCAGTCATTGCACCATCCATCATAGGCTGTGCGGAGTAGCTCCAAGGCTCCACAGAGATCCATTTGGATCAATCTGGACCTAGGATGACCTAGGATGACCTAGGATGACCTAGGACTTTTAAGATCTTTAAGCCACTTTTGTCACACGAGCCCAGCGCGAGCTCTGCAATGAGTTGGCCCTTCTGCGGCCAAGGTCTACTACCGTACTGATCCGTACTGTAGGTCTACAGGATGCCGTTCCGGCATCCTGGGGCCCACAACTTGCGCTTCGCGTCTGAATTGTGCGATGAGGGTCCCCGCTGAAGCGATGAGTTTTAAGATGTTTCAAAGATGTTTCAAAGATTTTGAAGTGAAGTAAGATTCTGATATCAGTCAGTGTACTCCAGGACTCCAGGAAAACATTGCAAAATTAAGTGTCACAGTGGCAATCACGGTTGCTTTCCCTGCAACAGGTATGAGACCCATTGATTGCAATTTGAGACAGGCGGTGTCTTCGCGGGCAAAAGCGATGTAATTAGGCGAGGTCAAATCTTGACTAGTTTGAGTGATGGGTTGGAAATATGCCAGGTCTATTCATAGAATAGTTTTTTCAGTCTTATGATATGTATTCATATGATTTCATATGTGTGTTCATATGTGTGTTCATATGTGTGTTCATATGTGTGTTCATATGTGTGTTCATATGTGTGTTCATACGCTAGGAGTGACCACAAATCCCCCCACAATGTGGAGGCATCACAAGACACAACAATTGTTGTCAAGAATGAGGCTTGGTGGAGGGCCTGTTTGAATCCGAAACTTGCATGGTAGTCAGCAGAATTCAGCAGATAAGTATATAAATTTGTATGAATTTGTCATAAGACATCTATCAAATTATCAGACCATGTAAGACGACTCCTGAGCACCTGGAGTCCATGGTTTGGAGGTCTGTGTGTGGGTCGTTTACCTATTCAAGATCCAACATGTTCATACACTATGCATGCAACACATACATGTACACATGCTTGCTTCGAAGGAGGCGTAATAAGGTACTCCTTTAAAACATGTCTCGTATGCTTTAGTTTGACTCGGCACTCCACCAGTTAACGTACTTAACCTCTGAGACTCTGAGATAGTCAAATCTGATCAAGAAGTCGCAGCTTCTTTTCTTCCATCCCGGTGCAATGCAGTCCCACCTCTTCCGAAGCGAAGCGTTTCTGCTTGCAGAGCTTGTAGGCTTTGAGTATCTGTTTGAGTTTCGTGATTTCAAACCTGCGGACACCGCTCATCTCTCTTCTCCGCCCTATCGTGCAGCATATTTGCTGGCCACAAGCACTATGGGCCTTCACACCATTTCATGCAGCTTCCGGGCTAAGGACTTTCCGCACTCCCAGCTTTCTTTATTTAGAATTTAGAGACTATCCTGCAAAAGGCCGAAAGCTGGCCCGAATTGTGAAGGTTGAGCAAGCTGCCCATCTGCAGCAAAAGCAAAGGTTGTCATCTCTTCTGAACCGGAGAATTGGCAGCATTCTTGCCACTCAGAAGCCAATGTGCCCTGGCAAGTGCATTTGGTCAAAGGGAACTGGGATTGGCGGCTTGACGGCCTTTTATTGGGAGTTACAGGTGGAGAAGGTTATGGATAGGTCAACTTATTTATACCATGTTATACCCAGCTTCTGCAGAGGGCCCGCTAAGCTGTGATTGCGTCAACTTATGGCCGTCTGGAAAATTATCACATGGAGGTCAGCATGAGGTCAGCATGAGGTCAGTGGAACCAAAGTTTCTTCCCCGTGCCTCAAGCTCGCCTGTCGGTCTCGGGTTTGTGCCGTATTAAGCATCTCCAAGCCCTGTTCCCAATCCTGCGAGAAGCCATAAGACAAGAAGACATCGGACATCGGCATAACAAGGATGAGTGTTGTATGTGTTGTGGATTAGGCTTTTTACAGTATATCTTTTTATCCGTGTTCCCAGCCTCCAAAGAGGTGGGTCGAGTGAGCTTGGGAAGGCCGGCACCATCATCATCCAAGTTGAAAATGACAGGCTCTCTGGAAGGGCTAGCCTTGTGCTCAAAATGAGCGATGAAAAGCGATATAAAAGCGATGAAAAGGGATGAAAAGCGGGCATTAAAGTCATCACTGAGTTAGTAAGTTTCCTAACGATGCCGGAAAGCCGGAACTTCGAATGACAAGTTGGCCATTGGAATACTTGGCTCGCACTGTAGATGAGCGATATGATATACGTTGCCTTACATTGCTTTTTGACATTTGCAGCATTTTGCACCTGTCTTCAATCCATGTTTTAGTTAGCACCGAAATTGATGCGCCGCTCAAGCTGAGAAACTAAGATGGAGAGAGCTGAGAATCGTGATTTTTTGCCAAAAAGTGATGCAATGAAGCTGAGAGCAAGGGAACATCGTCTAAAAACGTGTGTCTCAAGCCATTTCTGATATTTCTGAGCCTATCAGCACGCATGTCAATTGGCGTCAAGATGTCTTCCTCTTGTGTCACTTTTTGTGACTTGACATGATTCATATGCTTTCAAAGTGCCCCAATTGGCCTCGGAGGCATCGCTACCTCGTGTGCTTGCAGCCTCAACTGGAACGCTACACTCCCCTCCACTCTTCCAAAATCTTACATTTCCTTTTGCTTGTCTGAACTTGGAAGCCCACTGAGGATTATTGCCCTATGAGGCCTACTGAATGAGACCTTTAAGCGTTCTTGCCTCGTGTAGGGTGCACCTTGATGACCAATTGATGAGTATTTTCCTTTCACCAGTTTCTGTTACATCTAGCCACTGGAGTTACCCTCTTATTCGTTCGTTTCTGGACTCTGGACATTCTCTGGACTCTCTTTTTTAGGTTGTTCCATTTTTTTTTTTCGCATCAAAATTGATGATTACATCGAAGTCAAACAAATGCCTTGGCACCCCGACGCCGGTGGGCGTCAGCACCTTTCCACACGAGTTGAAATCCCCGAACCAGGCAGCCCACACGTGTCACGTGTCCCCATTCTGTTTCCCTGAACTACGAAATGTCGTCCTGAAAATTCCTGAAAAACTGCAAGAAGCTAAGCATTCTGTCGTTTGAAATTTTGTTTGCTATTCTTTTCTGAAGTGAAGAGAACCCAGCCTGCCCCATCGCTGCAAGCCTTTGGCGAAGCAGCGCCTCCCTGCCAGTTGATGCCGAAACTGTTCGAATTCCCTGGTTTCCAGATGTATGGCTCGCGTGTTTCAAGTGCGCTTCGGTCATAGTATGTTGCAACATGAATCTTGTCGTTTGCAGTTTCAGAAGTGGTCGTGGTAGCATATACAGCTCTTGTGGTGATTGTTGTGGTGGTAGTTCTTTTTGCTCTTCTCCTTCTTATTTTTTTTCTCCTCCTTCTCCTCCTTCTTTTCCTTCTTCTCCTTCTTCTCCTTCTTATTCTTCTTCTTCTCCTTCTCCTCCTTCTTTTCCTTCTTCTCCTTCTTCTCCTTCTTATTCTTCTTCTCCTCCTTCTCCTCCTTCTTTTCCTTCTTCTCCTTCTTCTCCTTCTTCTCCTTCTTCTCCTTCTTCTCCTTCTTCTCCTTCTTCTCCTTCTTCTCCTTCTTCTCCTTCTTCTCCTTCTCCTCCTTCTTCTCCTTCTTCTCCTTCTTCTCCTTCTTCTCCTTCTTCTCATTCTTCTCCTTCTTTTCCTTCTCCTTCTTTTCCTTCTTCTCCTTCTTCTCCTTCTCCTTCTTCTCCTTCTCCTTCTTCTCCTTCTCCTTCTTCTCCTTCTTCTCCTTCGTCTCCTTCTTCTCCTTCTCCTTCTCCTTCTCCTTCTTCTCCTTCTCCTCCTTCCTCTCCTTCTTCTCCTTCTTCTCCTTCTTCTCCTTCTCCTCCTTCTTTTCCTTCTTCTCCTTCTTCTCCTTCTTCTCCTTCTTCTCCTTCTTCTCCTTCTTTTCCTTCTTTTCCTTCTTCTCCTTCTTCTCCTTCTTCTCCTTCTTCTCCTTCTTCTCCTTCTTCTCCTTCTTCTCTTTCTTCTCCTTCTCCTTCTTCTCCTTCTCCTTCTTCTCCTTCTCCTTCTTCTCCTTCTCCTTCTTCTCCTTCTCCTTCTTCTCCTTCTTTTTCTTCTTTGCATTGTCCCGGTGTGTGTTGCGTGATGTGATGATTCGCAGATGATCTGTGCAGCGTTGGGGTGTGACCTCGCGTGCCATGAGTTTCTGTACGTTAGTGATGAGGGCATTTCGTTTCTGGTCCATTTCGTTTCTGGTCCAATGTTTGCTATGTAAACTGCAACAAACCCGCAGATGCAAAGTGCTCAAAGAGTCTGCCTGCCCGCGATGAGATTCCTGCGGACCTCAAACTGTCGCAGCTCCTGGCACTGAATTTGGCACTGAGTTGACAAATCCATGTGGGACAGACTGGAACAAATCACCAATCTTGAGCGATGGTCACCCATCAAATGGGGAACAAGTCGTTGACTCTGGCGAGTGTAAACATAGAGATACATAGAGTATTTAAAGTCCAATCAAACATAGACATCATAGACTGTGCAACTGAAATAATCATTTGAATCCCTCGCATTCATTTCTAGTGCCCTACAAGCGACAAGAATCCAAGCGACGGCCCGGCCCCACAACCTCTCTGAGTTCCTCAATGGTTTGATCCACCTACCGCACTGCGATCATCGCACACCACAAGAACGGCAGCGAACATGGAACCGATGGATACCGATGGAACATCTTGGGTAAGGTTGGAGGGGACTTTCATGTGAGGTATCCGGGTGTGCACCCACATCTACCTTGTGCGTACTGCTCCGCTTTATAGCTTCAATTCTTCCTGGCTCTTGTCCTCGTTTTCAGCTTGTATCATTCTGATCTTTGTACCTACCAGTACCAAGTATTGCACTGTATTGCTTCATTTCATGTGAAAGAGTTACAACAAAAACCATCCAAACCTTCGCCACAGACCCAAAGAAAAGCCTTTTCTCTAAGAATGACAAACATTCACAAACATGCAGGGAGAGTCTGTCGAACGGAGTCTGTCGTCCTTTCATCACAAGTTACCCAGCCCAAGCCTACCTGTTTTAGCTCATCCACAGTTTGCTGCCATTCTTCCACGGTGGGCTCCGAAGTTTTGTACCCCTCGAGGCTTGGACATGGAAATTGCGAGGATTTCCCGTTCACCAAATCACAGCTTCGTGACGGCGTTCCCCCTCTTTCGGAAGAAAGGTGGAGAACGCTTGAAAGCTATAGGGCGCAAAAGCGTGAGAGACTCAACACCCGTCCCAACAAAGCTTGGAACTATGATAACACAAGACAGACCAATATAGTACAGCAAAATCCTTTGTCATCTTTGTCCAAGGCCAAAAACACATAGCCGATTGGAAACAGTGTGGATCACAGGGCCATAAGATTGTCTATCAACACTTGCCTGACATGCCATGCTGAAAGACTTTGATAATTCTAACGGAATGATCTGTGTTCTTACGAGAGCCATCTGAGATCCCAGCATCTGCGGCCATGTCCCTCTGACCCCTTTGACCCCTGCAGAGTGATAACTCGGAAATGCTGAGGCCGGTCCATTTCCTGAGAAAAGTGCACTGCATCACTTTGCGTTGGTCTTCCTGACTCCAGGGGCAAAGCCAAACAAAACTAATGCAAACATCTACAAAGAAAATCAAAGAAACAACTAAACGCACAGTTCTGTCTACACTGACATCTGACGCCAAGAAGATCGCATCCGGAGCTGGTGGCTGATAGCTCTACCAAAGCGCTGCCCAGTTTTCAGCCGTTTCCTTTTCAATCCTCACTGCGCTGGAAAGAACTTTGTGGCAACTGGCTGCGCAGCTACACAACGCTCTAGCAAAAAAGTGCCACACAAACAGGATTGAACGAATTGAACGAATTGAACAACTCGCAGTGATATCATTGCAGAGCTGCCCAAGTAGCAAGCCGCCACTTGGAATCATACAACTGCAATGTGAATTGCCCCCTGTGCATGCTACACCTGCAATAAATCGATCATGTGATCTCGATTGTAAAAAAGATAGTATTGTCGCTGGTCTCCAGGACATCAACGTCTGAAACCACCGTAGAAGCTCCAAACAAATCAAGACTATGACTATGGCCAAGACTGTCAAGACTGTTATCAAGACCATCAGTTGAATCAACTATCTGTAGCCTTTTGTAATTTCTCAAGGCAGTCTAGTAATCCAGTAAAGGCAAAAGGAATACATTGTGAATACATGCTAATCTTTTCATGGTCAACAAACCTTTTGTATATCACAATTCCGAGAGGTATGGGGAAAGGACATCGGTGCCAGGAGTGCCATTCCTTGTTGGGAATGTAAAAACCGGTTTCACCACAGCCCTGTTTTGTGAAACTCAGACTCCGTCTCCGAAGCAACCTCTTAGCTACGCTCAGCCCGCCCAAGATGCTGAAACGACATCCCACTACCGTAGGCAAATCGTAGGGATACAGCTTAAGTCAGAGCTGTTTGAATTTTTTTGACTTGAGACTTGAGAGAGCTTGACTTCAAAAGGTTTGTAATCTTCATGCCACAATTTCATTGACAGTAGCTGGTAGATTAGGAAAACTTGCGCTGATCGGACATATTCAAAATGTGTCCTTGTTTGAGCTGTTGGAATGTCTCGGATGGTCAAACCTCTTTCAGTGCGGGCGTGAGACGTGACAGCTAAGAAATCTGGAACGAGACTGCAGACATCTTGGCAATCTGAAGAGAATACTGAAGAGAATACTGAAGGGAATACTGAAGGGACTACAGTCAAATTGAA
>Ga0126342_10013651_pt1 | contig 14361 bp, 10 predicted proteins | sample Cyp1metagenome_FD_92528 | JGI IMG/M metagenome (GOLD analysis project Ga0126342, IMG submission 92528) | Coral microbial communities from Lord Howe Island, Old Settlement Bay, Australia - Cyphastrea 1 metagenome | ecosystem: Host-associated > Invertebrates > Cnidaria > Coral ...
GTTTTTCGTGCATCTTGGAAGGTGTGTGGCGTGCACTTGTTGCCGTGCATCCCGTCCGCGCGCTTTGGAATATATTATAGTATACGGCCAAAGCGCTAAAAGTGACGTAATCCCTTATTTACATTCGGGTTTGAGGGGCGTAATCGGGACGTACGGGCGTAATCGCAAATGGGAGGGGCGTGATCCTTTGTCTACATGCGGGTTTGAGGAGCAATAGTTTCGGGTAGCGTGGTCTCCTTGGAGTTTGCCCACATGGGGTTCTACACCCCTTGCCTGTTTTCGAGCCACATGCCTTCCCAATCTTCCCAAACATAATCCGTTGCAATTGGTTTCCTCACAGTTCGGTAGTGGAGAGTGCGTTTGGCTGTCAGTCGGCTTGTGCTCAAACGGCGCTGCCACCATGCCCGCTTTTGGGGCCGCATCCGCATATGAAAAATGCAGTCTTGATGGTGGGCTCTCAATATATATATGTATATATAAATAAATTACATATTTATATATGTATATACTGTATTTACATATAAACACAAATCACTTAAATAAAGTTATAAGATGTTAAAAGCTAGTTCGAACGGTCAAGGGCTATAACTTCGAGAACGTGAAGATCAACGGTTTTTGTGGCACTGCCATCAATCTAAGGTATTAGTGCGGCTGATCCACTATGGGTTGTGAAAGTTTTGTGATGGTCTGCAATGTACAGGACGGCCGCTTTATTTATCTGCTCAGATCTACTCACTCATCATGCGAGAACTCAAATGAATATGGTACTAAAACATACTAAATACTGAGGGGGCCGGGGATCATTAATCGGTGCAAGGGGAGCGCACTTAAATGCGTCGTATGATTTCTGAACAGGGATGAACTGCAATGTACAACTTTGGACGGTGCTTCAAAAACGCTGGTGAGTTATAATTTTTGGATCAAAATCCTGCCCCTGATTTTGACATCAAAATAGCAGGAAAACGGCAAGGTGGTGCCACCCACTTATGCTGGTTTATAAACCCATCTTATAATTTTCCTCAAATATCGATGCGAGATCAACTAATATGAAACTATACCAAGTAATCCCATCACCCTAATATTAAACAATATCAAACACCCCATAAATGGTCCATTGATATGGGCATTCCCAACAAAAAACAAAGGTGTCCTTCCTGGAAGGGATGAAATTATTCGACATCACCATTTTTCCTTATAACATCTTATAACGTCAATGTGGACGTTTGCCTGCGACGGGGCTCTGACTCGTGAGATCCAATATTCTGTGCATCAAAGTCAGGCACGAGCCAATGACCATCTCCACGCTCGCCCTCGGATGCACATCTTGGACGAGAAACGGGTGAAAGTGAAAAATCCCTTGTTGGGAAGTAAAACAAAATATGAGGGGGATTGGATGGGGGAAGGGATGATAGTTAGTTGAAAGGACATCTTGGGAAACCCAGCAACTATCGAGTTTCTGCAGGTCTTTGTTGTTTTCCCTTGAAGAGGTCCAGAAATTCTGGGTCTTCCCAGATGACTGGAACAATAAGACCATAGATATGAATGGACAAGCCTGGCTGCTGCCATGCGCAAATTACTGAGCCTTCTACTAGGTTACTAGGTGACAAGGTTTCTTGTGCCTGTGACCTTGAAACATCTCGACTGGGATTCTGATATATAGTTGAAGACTTGAGGTTGGGTCCATTTTGCGTACTACACAAGACGTTAATAACACTATCACCAAACAAGAACAATTCGGTATCAGCTTGTACTTGCATCCCCTGATAACCTTGAAGACAAGACAAGGGGATACAAATGATGCAATTCAGTTTCTAGTCTGAAATATACGGTAACTACTGGTATTTCATACTACCTCCAGGGCCTCGCGGTCTGGCCCGCCCTCCACATATTTAAATGTCGTTACCGTACTGCAAGAAACATTCCGGAGTCGGTCAGTCATCCTGCTTTGCTATGAATCCCATCCTCCATTCATATCAAACACCTGCACTGTATGGTCCCTACTCTGGACCATGGTTTCGGTCGTTTGGGGTGTATCTTATTTTTTTGGCGGGATGGGATTCAAGTTATACCAATTATATATGCTCATCATTTTCTGGTGGATTATAGTTATACCAGTTATACCCATCATTTTCTGGTGAGATTATTCCTTTCAGGGAGTTTTCGCCAATTTTCAGACCCTGCTAAAGAACCTGCCACGCAACATGATCAAGGAGCACATCGGATTATCCTCAGATCTCAAGATACGACAGTGCAGCCGGAGTTGTTTTTTTTTTTACCAAAGTGGTACTCCACAGGTATGTTGGTTAGTTAAAATAAGCCCATACAAGTATAAGATTCGGAAAATATCACTAACATCATATCAACCCTACTCAACATCATGTTCCCCATAAGTTGTTTTACAAACACAAGTTGTCAGTTTTTTCATCACCCATTGATCCAACTGATGATCTTCACCAACATGCTACAGCGGCAGCACCTTGTGGGTGTTCCAGTGTTCCAACTTTTGCATCTGATGCCATCCGCAGAAGAATTTAACATACACATGTAAGAAAGATGGACATTTTGCACTAATGTACAATGTATTGAATTATATTACATACTAAAAAATCTTGAAATGTTGAAATGTATTCATTTATCACCTATTATATTCATATAATGTATGATGTGGTAAACCTGAAATAAACATGGACGTCTGATAATTCATGCATTCTTAGTGGATGATTCATGGATCATGCAATGAATTCATGTGGGCAACCCTGCCATACACCGTTGGGGGATGATTGGAAGCCCATCCATTTGTGGTGATTTAGGGATGGTTCATTATTAGGTTGCCCACTTTATATCCCATATGCTCCATGTATGGAATATTTACCAACATTTACCCCAAAAATGACCCACATGTAGTTAAATATTCCATACATGGAGCATCTGGGTATGAATAATTCACAGCAAACAACAAACCATCGTTCCATCAATTGACATTCCGTAGATGCAATGAAGATAAATGAATCTTTTGATAATGCACACGCAAAGGATCGCATGTCTCTGTGTATGCGATAAACATGAACATATTGTCCACCAAAACAAAACGGATGGACGCACGGTGCAATAAGGGCCGTGGTCCAACCACAGACTTCTAGCGGCCTGCCATAGACATATACCTAGATGCTCAGTGTGCCCTCAAACATGCTTGAATATATATATATACATTAACATATTATACACATCATATCATATATATATATAATCATTCGGCTTACTCAACCATACTCAACCCATGTTTTGGGTAATTTCCAGGTGTAGATGTCTATGGAGTGGGGCTCTCCAGTTGTCAGTTTTCTTCTGTTCACCCATCCAACTGTATCCACCATAAGCCCAACAGTTAGGCGAGTTTTATGATTTATGTGAGCCAGCCAGCCTCCCAGAAATGTCATATACCCTCTGGTAAACTAACATAACTATGGAAAATCACCATTTTTAATGGGTAAATCCACTATAAATGACCATTTTCAATAGCTGTGTTAAATTACCAGAGGGTAAATCCCTTTTGTTGGTCACATGGCGATGCTTCCTTGTTTTCTACTTCTTAAAACACAATGTTTTCCAGAATGCGAGCAGCCGAATCATCAAGTACTTTGTCTCCCCTTCATAGTCTACCCATTGATCTACCCATTGATCTACCCATTGATCTTCATCGATCTTTAAGGATAAGGTGGTGCTCCGTCAAGCTATGAGGGAAGGATTTTTTTGGCACCAGTGCATCCTCCTGCATTTGGATGGAAAGTTCCAGGATATCCCAGACATATCACAGAGATCGATGGATAGATAATGATAGATTGATATGATATGATATGATATCATATGATATGATATGATATGACATGATATATATAATATGATATATCTATCCCCACCGTTGCTTTCTTATTACGATGTTTACCCTGGGATGCCCTCCATAGCGTTCCCAGCGTCTGCCACTTCCTGTGCGGCCAACAACATGTTGACGATCCATCGCAAGGGTCGCATGAAGGACACCAAAATGGCGCCGTAGATCCTGGGATCGGTGTCGAACACTGCCCGAACATGGTCAACGTGTTGTTAATTGCCTAAAAGACACCTCAACTGGTTGGTGGTTTCAACCCCTCTTAAAAATATTAGTCAGTTGGGATGATTATTCCCAATATATGGAAAAAAAAACGTGTTTGAAACCACCAACCAGTGGTAGTCAAGTGGCATCAAGTTCTCACAGTTATGGCCATTTATTAGTCACAACTGTCTATTTCTATGGGATTATATATACATTCTATAAATGGGGAGACTTGTTAGTACTTATAACTGGAATTTCGGGCCATAGCGGCATTGGCCGATTTTGGCTATGTTTTAGGGCTATGTAAGGAGAATTAAGGGGATATACCCCCAAGTTCTATGGCTTTATATGGTACAGCACCTCCATTTTAGGATCCTGGAATTCCCACTGACGAATTGTGACCAAAAACATGGGATTTGATGAGAATAAACCCTTGGGAAAATGGATGGATGAAAATGATGGTTTAGCGGGACTTCATGGGATATATAGGTTGTATTTGAATTTCTTGCCATCGTTTCGTAGGGGTTTCACCACAAAAAATAATTGGCATATCTGTTGATAACTGATGTTTCATTGTATACTATTCCTGGCTGGTGGTTTCAACCCCTCTGAAAAATATGACTTCGTCAGTTGGGATGATGACATTCCCAACTGTTTCTGGAAAGTCATAAAATCCACGGTTCCAAACCACCAACCAGCTATTCTGTATACATTGGGGATTTATATTGGTTTTGATGAAGTAACCATCATTTGTGCTTTGTGGTTGGGATACAACGCAGCCAACGCAGCTGTGGGGGACATGGGTCTACCCTTCGGTGTTATCAAAGGTACAGTGGAAAATCCCCAAAAGGATGTTATAATGGGGAAATTATCCATATGATATGGGAATTCCAGGATCCTAAAATGGAGGTACTGTACCATATATATATATAAGGCCATATTTTGTGGTGATATGGTAGGTATCTCCATTTTATATAGGATCCTGAAATTCGGATTGAATAATATGGGGGATTTCCATTGCTATGTTTGATTGCGGACATATTCAGTTGGAAGTGCCAGATCCCAGATTGACTCTTGTGGAAAAACTCTGAAAGCCTCAAAAGCTCCGTTGCCCAAGGTACTCCAAGGACCGCATCGGTGGCCATGCTTTGTGCTGTGAAGCATTGCATGAGACCAGCTGCAAGTTCCAGATTGTCGGCACGATTTCCAGTTGCACAAATTGTGGCTGAGGCCAAAACAGCTGGAAAATGTCCTCCCACCCTGCGTGCATATCCTCCTGAACATCAAGGCACTTTCGAAAAGCAAGCCATTCCGTCATGTTACTTTGTTGGGGCAACTGGAAATCGATGTTTTGGCCATGTGTCTTCCCACCCTGCCATTTTCTTCAGGATGTATTCGACCCTGAACTGCCGCAATGGCATCTCTGCCCTCGAACTGAGCGGCACTGGCCCTACCTCCATCTTTGCCCAGGGCTTCAGATAGCACACACCGTCATACAAACACTCAACGGTGACGCGCGATACATGGTGGTTAATCCTACTTCGCCGGTTTTAACATGTTTTAACCCTGACTATTTCCGTGGTTTAAGGTCAGTCCGCATTAAAGGTGGGGTTCTATGTAATCCATTTACTAGGTGGGATTGACCATCAGGCCAAGATAATTTCAAACATATTCCATTCCTAGGGAAAAGCAATGGGAAAATTAACCTTCATCGTCAGCAAATATAGGGTTTAGGATCCCATGAATCCCATTTGTTAAACACCAAGTCTTAGTGTTGGTTCTTGAAGTCGTTGGTTGTATACATCCAATGTTATTTTTGTCTTCGGTTGTTGACTATGTAGCAAGTTGTCATATTACATTCATTTACATTCCATCAGCCAGTCTTAGTGTATCTCCACTGTCATGGCCCTTTACGAGTTATAAGTACTAACAAAACCCCATTTATAGAATGTATAATCCCATAGAAATAACCAATTATAACTAATAATAAATGACCATAACTGCAAAATTTGGGCCAGTTGACTTTGCTGAAGTTCTCTGCCATCCAAAAAGGCACGTAGCAACCAGCGGGAAAAACAAATTGACTCCAGGTCAAGTTGAAAATGCCATATCTTGCGTCTGGGATTGCAATTAGGGCTAATTAGAAAAAAAAAACAAGAACTTCTTGTTGCGAACAAAAAGAAAAAGAAAAAAAACAAAATTTCATGTCTTGGAGAAATTCTTGGGCGTTCATGAAAAAATGAAGTGGTCCTGTTCGCCGCTGTTCTTCGCAGTTATCACCAGCTTTGTAACCCACTAGGAACTTTCGAAGTCAAAAAGTTAAACATTGGGGAACATGAGGATTGAAATCACTTGTTTTTTTGCATCAAACATCAACGTGTTCTATTGCACGAACATGGTCAAATTGTTGTTAATTGCCTAAAAGACACCTCAATATTGATAGTCAATTGGCATCAAGTTCTCACAGTTATGGCCATTTATTAGTGTGAACTGGTTATAAATGGGATTATACATTCTATAAATGGGGTGACTTGTTAGTACTTATAACTGGTATAACTCGGGCCATAACGGCAGTTAAACGACACAACTCTCCGCATCCAAGCATCAAAGAACCCAAATGCTTGGTCACGGCGGCACACCATGCCTGCGGCCCAGGTTTGACAAAGGAGCCTTAACCTTACTGGGCTGCTCCCTTACATAACTTTGATATACGACAGCCCTGAACTTTACACGGAAAACTCCAATTTGATGAAGGTAAATGATTCTCCAAATTGGATATGGTCATAAATATGGTTCGTTCAGGATAAAACTGGAGGGACCAGAACATGGCTGGTTAAATGATTGGTGCTATATGATACTATACTGGTTGGTGGTCTCAATCCCTCTGAAAAATATGAGTTCGTCAGTTGGGATGATGACATTCCCAATATATGGGAAAAATGTTCCAAACGACCAACCAGTTATATATCTATATCTGTTGGATCCAAATCTATTTCGCTTGGAAGGATGCATGAATCCACCTGGTTTTTTCGACCTATTTGCCAGAGAGGATCATCTTGACAGTCTCTCCGTTTCGCTGGGTGGTTGAAATCGTCTATTCAAAAGCACGGACAATGAACATCAATGAACAATATATTAACATATATGTATATGATTACATGGTTGTACATATATACAATAGAGAGAGAAGGAGAGAGAAACACAAAACAGAGATATTGTTCAATCCGCACAAGAAGTCAGCAATGAGTAGTACAATGTATTGAAGGAATCCCCAAGCAATCCACCATCAACCATCATCAAGCAATAAACTGTTCATATCTGGTTGGTGGTTTCAACCCCTCTGAAAAATATTAGTCAAATGGGAGTATTATTCCCAATATATGGAAACATAAAAATGTTCCAAACCACGAACCAGAATAAACTGTTCATATATTAATTAATGCATGATTGTGTGTCAAAGCCATCCAAACCCCAACGCGGCCTTAACAATCGAATTGTATAGCTAGTCAAACAGCCTCTATATAATCCTATCCCCTTTTTTTTAAAATAAGCCCAAACGAAGCCCTGAGGGTAAATGTATTGGATCATTTCTTCCAGTCACCCAGTCCTGGAAGATATCAATATGACATTAGTCCGATCTCTTTCCCACGATATATGTCCACTAGATACCAATGTATAGTCCTGAAGTAGACAGAACATGGAATCTTCAATCCTCACCAAATTGGGATGACTGAAAATGCCATATTAATCCATATAGTACCCCTTGGGCCTTGAGGAAGTCTTACCCCTTAGACGGTCGGCCTTTAGGACCAGCGTTGGGCCACACATGGAGCAAAAGGATCCACGCACGCCTGACAAAGCCATGGGATGTCACGGGATTGTATATGGGACTATGATAATTACCATAACCCTAGTTGTGTTTTTTTTTGTTCGGTTCTACACCGGAAACCAATCATGCTTTGGGGTTTAAGACGCCGCTTAGACAATTTCAGTTAGATAATGTCCCATTGATTTCAGTGAATCTCTGATTTCCTAACTTATGATCTTAAATTATTTACATTCATCAAAAAAATGTGACTTGAAGCCCAATGGGAATATCAACTGAACAATGGTTGCATAAGGTCCAAGGTGACATGCAATGGGAATATTATAATAGGATAGCTAATACTGGTTGGTGGTTTTAACCATCTTGAAAAATATGAAAGTCAAATGGGATGATTGGTCCCAATATATGGGAAACAATATAAAATGTTCCAAACCACCAACCAGAATATAATACAAGAAACCATTTTTTCGGCGATATGGAAATCATGGCGAGGCTTCCATGGTTTCGTTGTTTGTTTTTTTTTTTCCGGGAACATCCCATGCATCGGCGTAAGTGGTTGATCACCTGTGTCAAAACCTAGAACTGGTGATATTCCATAATACCCTCTCTGGTTGGTCGTTTCAACTCTGAAAAATATTAGTCAGTTGGGATGATTATTCCCAATATATGGAAAAATAAAATTCATGTGCCAAACCACCAACCAGCTCTGGTGTCATTGGTTGAGAATTCCCTGATCAAAAGAGGGTACGCTGGGATCCAGGACGGGTATTGGAATCTTTGTCACCTTTGCTCCAGTTGAAGTTTTTTTTGTTCCCAAAATACATTGGTTTCCCACAGATTTCCTCTTGTACTTGATGATGTATCATCCCCCATTTTCGAATCAATATCCCTTTGCCACATGGATTAATATCCCTCGTCTCATCAATTCCAGAACTTTCGGGATTCACAAATCTGGGTAAATTATAATTTCACTAACCTGAATCTTGCGGCCTTTCACCTTGAGAAAGAAGCCATCACCCGATTTTTTTTAGGCCATTTGGGATGATTTCCCTTATTAACCATGATTCCAGTGAGGTCGTTATAATTTACGCAGACAAATTGATACGATATGCAGGATACATTTCGTCCCAGGACGAATTTTCCATTGCCCCCGGCTGCCAGACTGCCGTCTTTTTCGGCAGAAACTGCCGTCTATGTGGGGCCCCACTTGGTGATCTCTAATCGACACAGCAGGGATGAGAAGGTAAGATTGGCCAAGTTAATTATCCGCTATACTGGATGATCTAATTGATAATATATAATATTAACAAACTATGCAGCTGAACTCTAGTTGTCTATCATAACATTTAACTATGGTTGAACTATAGTTATCATATATTAACTATAATTAAAGATAACAATATCAATTATATATATCAATGTCATCAAAGGTGGCTGGCATAGGCAGCTTTGACTGCTGGCCACCACCTTGTCTTCAGTGGTTGGGTTCCCAAGATTCGACGAGAACATCTCAGCCAATCTGGAACCTGGAAAAACCCAGCAAATCCTACATTTTGATCATTTGTCCCAAAAACACAATTAGAGTAATTAAACGCATCATTCTTTCATGGTTTTGGGGGGACCCTGGATCTTTGGGAGCCACACGTGTGGCTAGGCTTTTTAAGTTTTCTGATCCATTTCCAGGCTTTTCCTAATCATCGGAGCACTGTGGCACTGGAAATCCTGGGAAATCCTTCAGGGGTCTGAAGATGTTGTTTCAAGTGGTTTCTGTTCACCCATCCTGTAGATATATCAACCATAGACCCAACATGACCCAACACGACGCGCCTAGTCATATACAAACTTGCGGGCTCGCGATGCCTACATCTATCATTGTTTTGTACGCATTGAAAAAAAAATGGTGATGTCCCGCCACCATTTCCAGACGGTGCACTGTGGTTTTTCTTCACCCCTGCCTTCGCCGTAGTGCTTGAAGAACCAAACCTCTGAAACCTGGAAAAGCGCGAACTGCGGGGTCCGGGTGAAGCGTTTCCTTCAAGCAAGGGCATCACCATCCTGGAAAAAAACAACACATATGTATATATATATATATTTATAAATACATATATATATATATATATGTGTGTGTGTGTTACATAAATATTTTATATAACTGCAAGTTAGATGGGGTCATTATCAATGGGACACCACTCCGCCCGGAAGAATCCTGAAGTTTGGTCAGTTGGGAAGCAGCAAGTTGGTACAGTAGTAGCTGGACAGTATCATGGGATGTAAAGCGCAATCAGCAATATGAGATATACCAGTGTCATCAAAGATGGCAATTGAACATGGAGGTGAAGTTCCATGATTTGCACCAAAAAAACATGGTTATATTGTTCACAGCTACCATTTTTACATGGTTTTCCCATGCTTTTCCCATGGTTTACCTGGAACATGCTGAAATGGATGGCTTTCTATTGGGCAAACATCGTTCCCCGGAAAACCTCGAGGGTTTTTGCCCACGACAATCGCCAACTTCAGGGATCTGGTTGGTGGTTGACCTACCCCTCCGAAAAATGATGGAGTGAAAGTCAGTTGGGATGATGAAATTCCCAACTGAATGGAACAATGAAATTCACGTTCCAAACCACCAACCAGATATGTACTCTTATTAGATAACAGTGTTTGTATTCTCAAATTATAGTGCGCATATGAACTATTCTGTGTGGTGGTTACAATCTCATATTCAGTTCATATTATATTTTCAATTGAGCACGGAACTTGTACTCGCCAAAACGATTGAAACTATGACTATTGCGGCGACTGGTTTTGCCACATGCACTTGAGCATGAGCCCATGAACATGTTTTCCTCTCAAGTCTTTCAACAGACGTGCGAAAAAATACGTCTTGGCAAATAGTCAAACCATGGATAGCTTTCCGTGATATGTTCTTTTCATGAGATCATGTTGACGGTGCTGGTTAATTTTCCAGTTGTCCATTAACGTACCTCCTCACGTGCAACACCACTGCCAAATGACATAGATCACTACGAAGACCGAGGTGTAGTGAAGAATTTCCATGGTCCACAGACAGGCCTCGTTAGAGGGTGGGGATCTGCACAGGTCTGGTTTCAAGTCCTCAATGTCTTGTGACTAACAATCCGGCTGAAAAAAACCGGGTGATACCACATCATGCAACGTCTATGGATTGTTAGGACCAGGTTCATCCTTCATAAATATCTAAAAAAAATATGTCAAATATCATAAGCACATCAAGTTTCTAGACCCAGAATAGTACCAATCTGGAAAATTGTTTGTTTTTGTTTGACGATTTCTTCGCTACACATCCAGGGATCTCCGGGAAATTCCACGGATTTGAGAAAAAAACATGGAGGTTTCAAGGCAGAGATGAGATGAATGAACCATGGATGTAAATATAACTCTTCGACATATAAAACATATGATTTGTTGTCTATTTTGTTTCACATATCCCAATTGGACATACCCCAGAAACATGGGTTTAATATGGGTTATATATGGTTACAGTAATATTCCCCAATAATGGTTGATTTATGTGGGTAATGCCCTTTTGGGGTATGTGAACAATATCTATTACCCAACAAGAATAAGATTAACAAGGTTGCGATAAACCCCAAACCAAGTCTGCATTGAGTCTGGATGACTCTACTCTAAGGCTGTGCAGAATGAATTGCATACACCATAAGACTTCCATGGTACCTTTTATAACTATCCTTGTTCTTGTTGCTTCATTATCTGTAAAGTATCATGAAAAACCTCAAGTTTGGTAGTGATACATTAATCCATTCAATTCCATTCAGCATAAAAAACTACCACATTTACCCAGCAAAAAACCCATGGCCTTTCATAAAATCATGGAGATTATGGCCACACGCCTGGCGAACAAATTCGGATCCTCTGGGGGCCAAGAAGCAAAGGCCCAATACGCAGCGCACACAACGGCAAAGTTCTGGGCGCAAACACGGCGTGGAGCGATTGACTCAGGTTCAGCCAATACCAAATATCACTTACCCTCTGGTAAACAAACATAGCTATTGAAAATTGCCATTTATAGTGGATGTACCCATTGAAAATTGTGATTTTCCATGGTTATGTTAGTTTACCAGAGGGTAAGGGAAAATACATACCAAACATATCTACTTAAGGGACAATGGGCGTTTGCAACGACGTAAATCGGAAGCTGTTGTTTCAATCTTGAATATTGAAACCAGTGTCAGACAGAAGTTTGAAAGTCATTGTAGTCAATTGCAATCCGTTTTGGGGCCGTAAGCCTTCCAAGTTTCCGTCTTTTGATTTACTGTAACATACTCCAACGTTTGTCTAAAAGGAATAAATACCCACAAACTCTAGTTCACCATAGTTCACATACATAATCCCATGCCCCTAAAATATTGACTGTCTCCCATATGGGCTCTCAATTCAAGAATGATACAAGACACAACCACCATTTTTCGATTTCTAGGGTTATATTTCATGCAGTACGATTGGGGGGAATGGATCATTCCTATCATTCAACCTGCAAAGTTCGTTCGTTTTTTGAATGGTTTCGCATGGTTTCGCATAGAAAGTTCACCCAGTGACAGAAGGATTTGGGGCAACAGCAGGCGATTCCCATGATGTTCCCAGTCCTGTCAGAAGGTAAACCATTGACCCGTTAACATCTATCATTAACCATGTTTGTTGGTCTATAAACCATTAACCATGTTTGTTGGTCTATGATCTACATTAACATCCATTAACATCCATTAACCAGTTCGATTTATCGACCATAAATCATGCTGCTAGGTTTAATCTCACTCAACGCTGTAATCACCATCAACCCGATAGTTGCAAAGTTGGTTCATTACCAATTTGGTTAAATAGTGACCATAAAAGCCATCAACTACACTTAAAATCACCACACACATAGTGAAGTCATAAACCCTACTTCATTCAATAGTTATCGCAGTACTTATACTTACAAGTTGGTTTATAAACCCGATTCACATCCAATATAGTTATAATATGTTATAATCACCAAGAATCCAACAGTTCATCGAGTTCGACTATACTATAGTTGTAATCCCCACTAACAACATAGTTATTCACAATATAGTTATGTATATATATAACTACTAGTTATCCCAATAGTTATCCCAACACTTATAATCACCATAAGCATCCATCGACATCAACCCTACCTCAATAGTTCACTGAAAATTCGATAAATTGGCAAAACAAAATCCCATCAATATCAAAGAGTTCTAGAATGTCCCACTATAACAACTATACCATTATACCATTCCATGGTGTTTATTCCCACTATATCAACTAGACTTAGAATCACCATAAACACAACAGTCCCACCACCTCGGCGCCATGGAAAACCACGGCCAAGCCACATCTGGATGGATCAAAGTCTCTGGCTTCGTGAGATCCACCTCGTGATTTTCTTCGGAGTCAAGCAACAAAACATCCAGAAAAAACACGTTTCAAATCACATTCGCGCCAGTTTAGGCAAACATTTTTTATGGGCGATTGAAGCAACAAATTGGAATGTCACAGAGGATTTCAAGAGGTTGAATCCACTGTATCAACCACTTCCCCTGCGATGAACCACCTGCTTGAAATCCTGGTTGTGTTTATATCTATAGTTTTCACATGGTTTAACTATTGAAGTGAACTCAAACTTAATCCCATCTTTCGCCTTTGAGATCAGGGAAATTCATTAAACAAAAATCCCATAGCTAGTTACTAGTTCTAACTTAAGTGAAGTGAACACCTTAAATCATCCCATTCACCAACCAACATCCAACCAGCAGCCACCGCCACGGCACGTTTTGATAGTTCCCGGAGGTGATCAAAACCATCAAACCAGCAGCGCCCACCAGGAAGAACGGGATCTTCAGCAGGAAGGACACCCTGAACGGCTGCCCAAAAAAAAACAAAAACTCCGGTGAAGCTGGAAAATTCGATGAAAAATGATGAAAATAGTTATGACAATGTCTGGACTCCAAAGATTGAAGAGTATTTAGGGCATGACGAACATCATGGTCAACTGTGGTTTTTTGTTTCAGTTTTTTGGCATCTTTGTGGAGGTTGCTATAGTACAGTGCTACTAAAGAATATATATATATACCCTATGGATCCAAACACTGTCTGAGAAGGTACTTAACCACCTAAATCATAACCCAAGCAATTCTGAAGAAGTTTTTTACTTGGATCCATAGGGGTATACAGGGATATATATATATACATGTGCATATACATTACTAAATATTTTACGAATATTAAGGACCTCCTTTTTTTAATTTAGGAATATTAAGGACCGGACATTGGGCTGAGCGGACGGACGGCAGGAAAAACCTCTTTAAGAGGGAAAAAAACCTGCCAGTGGTGATACTCTCCTTTAGGGAGCAAACCTTGACAAACATTATCCAAGGGGTAAGGA
>Ga0126342_10013652_pt1 | contig 14361 bp, 13 predicted proteins | sample Cyp1metagenome_FD_92528 | JGI IMG/M metagenome (GOLD analysis project Ga0126342, IMG submission 92528) | Coral microbial communities from Lord Howe Island, Old Settlement Bay, Australia - Cyphastrea 1 metagenome | ecosystem: Host-associated > Invertebrates > Cnidaria > Coral ...
ATGCTTCAAAATGCTTCAAAATGCTTCAAAATGCTTCAAAATGCTTCAAAATGCTTCAAAATGCTTCAAAATGCTTCAAAATGGTTCAAAATGGTTCAAAATGGTTCAAAATGGTTCAAAATGATTCAAAATGGTTCAAAATGATTCAAAATGATTCAAAATGATTCAAAATGATTCAAAATGATTCAATCTAAAAGATCAAAAAGGAGGTAAGATGACATGATGAGGTAAGCAAGATGCAAATATGATGTAAATATGCTCAAGCATACTGAAGATCGCTTGAGTTCTAAGGTCCGAAAGTCTCAATGCAAGGAGTCTTCCTCCTTATTGTTGGTGCTTCTCATGGCTGCAACATCAGTTGAGATGTTCACGAATGAGAAGCTGCTTGTTGAGAGTTGACATCTATGAATAGCTTGATTCAGCTTGATCCTGTTGCTACTTAGTTTGGAAACAAAGTTCCAATGCCAAGATGTTTGCCGCTGTCCTCTATCAGAAGCCACCAATGCCAAGGTAACGGCGGTCTTTCCCTCAGCACAACGGCATGCAGCACACGTTCAGATCTTTCAGCAGTCTGTCACTGCCAAAACCAGGGCATCCCACAGAGCCGACATGATCAGCGAGGAGACCACCTAGGCACACGGATGGTGACAAACAACAGGACGCGGAAAGAAGACTGGAAACGAAATGAGATGAAAATCATGAGAATCATGAGAATCTGGTGGTTGAAACTGGCAGAATCCAAAAGGAAAGAAACTGGAAATCTGAAATCTGCAGTGATGCCTTCGAAAAGGAAGCCATACTCAGCTCCACACCTTTGGGTTTAAAGGCTCGCTGTACCCGCGCTACGCCACGGCAGCGTACTGCCTAGCAACTAGGGCTCTCAAAGCCGTTAAAGCAACTGTTTATATTATCAAATATATATAAATATATTCAAATTATATAGATCTAATATGAGGATACGTGAGGCCATGTCAACAAATTCCGATGGCAGAATTAAGAGTGCTCCTCACAACTGGCCAGGGCCAAGGCATGATTCTATGCAGTCTGTGCACCGTTGCTATGCATAGCAAGCTTTATGAACCGCTTCCACTACTGTCACTTTGAGCTGACTGAAGAAATCCGGCAAAACGAATTGATTCATACTCCAAAGCAGACACCAGTTTCGGCCTACCTCTACCAAGATTTGTTGTGCAGCATGAGGAGGTTGCACTGCAGGAAGAAACCTGTTGGCCGGTTGGCCACGGCAAAAACTCCAAATTTCACCCCTTGCAGCCGCGACAAAAGCGAAGCAGTTTCCATCTGCACATCCAAGTTACTCTCTGCTGGCACCCAGCAACAAAGGTTCGCTTCGGGCTTCACATGCCTGCGTTTTCGGCTCGATTTTGAAGTCACATTTTTGAGACCATGAAGTGGCACAAAAGCAGAGATTTCTGATGATTTTCGCCCCACCTGCATCCATGCTAAGGATTGCAACTGATGCTGCCGCAAAGGCAAGAGTAGCCCGTCAGGCACTTCCGCCTGTTGCAGGCGCATTGGTGATAGGAGCAGTTGAAAATAGTTGGAAAGTAATGGAAAGTACCAATGTCTTCCCTTGAGACATTTTATTGATTTTCATGGATTTCATGGAATGTCTACATCTTTTCAATTTCTGCCTGGCACGGAGCTGTGTTACGTCACCAACCTCTGCATCCAAACAGTTGGAAAGAAGTTGAAAAGGCTGGGGAGGAGGTTCCTGGCGGCACCGTGTCAAAACACACAGCGATACAGCACCTTTGTTTCGCTAGCCTCTTTCAACCATTTCAACTCTTTCAGCTGAACCTCAAGGCTCTTTGCGGATATCATTGATATCATTGACATTCACATCTTCAATTTCTTCCTGCCAAATGCCATTTGTCTTGACCCTCGACACCTCAAATTTGTCAGATTCAGGGGATGGTCCCCTTTGAAAGGCCACAAGGTGCAGAATGAAAAATCGTCCGCACCTGGATCGTGCACTCCTTCTCCATGTACCCACCGTCAATATCCAAGCTCAGGGGGGGTCTGGTGGCCTTTTGCCCTGTGTTTTGTTGGGTAACATCGTTATGTTTCAAAACAACCTTTACCGCCTAAGACTTTAGCCTATAACTGGAACATTTACCCCCAAAAAAATAGAATGGGCAGCAAAATCTAAAACATCTAGAAGGAACGGAGATTTCGAAGAAGAAACTTGGACCGGGCTTCTTAAAACCTTCAAAACGGTGGACTTTTGTTTGATCGCTTTGGCCCCTCAGCCTGGAGCCGCTGCCAAAGCCTCCACTCACGCCTCAGAGATGAAGTTGGGCGTGCGATGACTCGATGACTCTGTTGTCCAAGGCCCCAAGGCAAATTCCACATTACACAATGTTGACAATCTTTTTGCACAATTTTGTAACCTGGGGGTGTGCTGTGTGGTGTGCAAAATCTGGTTTATGCCAGGCTAAGAAATTCTAACTGGCAAAAATGATATATATGAGCTGATCATGGATTGCAAGTGGCATGTTACTAAAGAAACTGTTCTTGAATTGGTCTGAAGATGTCTGAAGATGTCTGAAGATGCCTGAAGATGTCTGAAGATGTCTGACGTCTGAAGTGTGTTGCATTCTTCGCTTTGTTAACAGCTCCAGAAGTCACCTCCAATGCCCGGTAGACTCCGCGGGCGCCACAGCCTGCTACATGTTTTTCTTCTATGAGTTCTTGACAACACCACGTTTGCCGAATTAGGATGGAATGAAAAAAGCGGAAACTAAGCAGAAACATGATGAAACATGATGAAACATGATGAAACATGATGAAACCATGTAGGTTACATGTAGGTTCCATGCAGGTTATGTAGCTTTGTACATGTTCAAACTATTTCAAACCAATAGAACGAATATGTGCATAAATTACATATATATATATATATATATTTGTGATAGGTAGCCCCCGAAAATCGCTGCTTCAAATCGTCATGTCGAGATGGCCTCAAAGGCACGGAATTCCGCGTGGTCTGCTCGGGCTCCACCTGTCGCATCGGCGCCAAACAGTTGGAGATTCACCACAGAAATTGACGAAGGAATACTGATTGGATTGGTTTAAGGGAAAATTTTAACCGGAAACCATCGATTTTCCCATTAAATAATATTAAAATATATTAAATATGGGGCTTTCCTGCAGATTTTCCCTTAAACCAATCCATTGAAATATGAAGATTCTGAAGATTATTTTGGTATTTTGATGTATTTTGATGTATTCAACATATTCAACATTGATGGTCTGGATATGAGGAATGATATTTTTACCTCTCACATCCCAAATATTCCCACCGCATTTTCTTGCACTATATGAATGATTAAACCTGCAAAAATCTGTTCAAAAATCTGTAAAGTTGGTCTTTTTTTCGTTTGACAATACCCTGTGGCGCCGCTCCGGGCCGCGCTGGGCCTTGGGCCTAGTCTCCAATCGCCAGGAGAAACGGAGCTGCGGACCCAGCTGCCACGGCGGATAGATGGCCTGACGCCGCCGCGCTGAGGCCGTGCCGCGCTGAGATCGAGATCGGCGGGCTGAGGCTCTGGCGAAGCGAGATCTTTGAGCCAAATCCAAGGGATCCGCAACAACCTGTGGCTGCACAAAGATGGCCATTGTTGCTGGCCGTTGTTGGCCAACCTGTGCTGGCCACCATGTGACTCAATGCAAGTGGACTTGAGATTTGATGTTTTGTTATGTTTTGTTCATTGAATCCACTTAAAATATCTTAAAATCATCCGCTAACGCAAGTGGTCTTTCAAGAGGTGTTGGCTCGTCCAAACATCTGGGAACGGCGGCTCGCAGCTCCAGACTCAGTTTCCGAGAACGGGAGGTGTCCATCTCCTGCCGTCAGTGGAAGACCTCTCAATCTCAGGAACTTCATAGTACGACAAGTATCTATACGATTCTGTAATACAAAGTACTGGAACATACTGGAACATACTGGAACTGGTAGTGGAACGGGCACCTTGCTGGCGATGTACCATCAAACTCATGAAATGCTTTAGACATATATATATATATACATAGACATATAGACATATATATATATAACTTATATGTATTATATATATATAATGTCGTATTTGAACATCAAACTCCAACTGTTGGAGACGGTGGGTAGCAAGGATTTTGGAGAATTCATGCAGGCCTCTGCGCAAAGAGCAGCACAAATTCTCAATGGTGAAGACATTGAAGGTTCTCCCTGGCTGGGAAAAAATGCAAAAATAGATCCATTGATAGAGCTAGGTTCCCTATGGTTCCAGCAGATTCAAACACTCTTTTTCGTCTTTTGTCGCGCATTCAATTTATTTGAGTGGCGGAAACATGAAAAGGTATCTAAGCCATTGCCGATGTTGTCGCTGAGCCGATGTTGTCGCTGAGCCGATGTTGTCTCAAGGTTGTTCTACTCTTCGCTCCAAAACAACCATAGTCTGCAGGGTACAGCAATGCTCTGCGCAGAATTGATGTCAATAGATGTCACTAAGCTCCTCGTACGCTTGGGCCCAGCTTCAAAACAAAACCTTCTTGAATTTTGTAATCTGAGAGTGTACGTCCATTTTCTAGTTGAACTACCGAGTGGAAAAGCTTCTGCTGGTCCGGAGGAATATCTTCTTCTGCTTGAACCTTCACTTTGACGCTTTCAATGCTGTCGTCAGCTTCAACATCCAAAGTCAGCGTCTTGCCACTGGGGGTCTTCACCGATATCTTCATGGCATTTGACTTCTGAATTTGGTATTTTGATGATCTTTGATGTACTTTTGTGGCTCTTGAGCCAAAAACCAAACAGCCAGAAGGATTCGATGAAAAAGTCCAACCGGGAAGGAAGCAGCACCAGGCACCAGGTTTCACTGCGCCTCCAAATCTGAAGCGAGCGGCACCTGTCACTGATTTCAGTATGCTGAAGTGTAGAAACACGAGAAACACATGAACATCATAAACATCCTGAACACGCAAAAAAAAAACATCCGACAGATTCCTGAAACAACACATGGTCAATGTCGGCCTCGTGCCAGTCGGTCGTCAGTGGTCCAAGGTGTTGAACCTCCAACAGGTCATAGGCCTCAAACGGTTTTCGTAATGGTTTTCGTAACGGGAAACGACAGTAACGACGCGACGAGTTGATTCTGACTATATCTGACTATGACCTTTTCCATCCCGTCACCAATGTCACTTGCATCATGAATTCTGGAACTCTCAGTCCACATACAGGTTGACAATCTCAGAACATGTTGTCAATGAAATGACAAAATATGCAGACATGTCAGATGACTGTCATACCTGATCGATACTCAATCCAGAAGCTCATGATGCTCATGCTACGGGTTTTGACAGTCTTGATCCGTATATTCTACAGTTGTTTTACAGCGTGTTACGGGAAAAAATGTGAGTGTCACATGGATCTTGTAACATTGCATTACCAGTTGTAGTTCTATAGTTGTAGATTGTAGATGTTGTAGGTTCTAGTAGCGTTCTAGTTGTGCGATGTATCTTATCTTATCATATCTTGCTTTATGATACGTCACCGTTATTTTATCACAACTCCGGTGAAACTTCTCCGACGCAGCCTGCACCATCTCGTCACTGGCATGGGCCAGGCAGGGATGCCAAGCAGCGCCTAGTGTCACAGTAAGATGCTGTAAGATGCTGTAAGGATTTGACTGTGGGATGTTGTACTCCGGTTTCCACTTTTTGGATCTTTTTGGTACCAGGTAACTAGGATAACTAGGATCCACCAGCTCCAAAGGCAATCCAAATGGGAGCGACAGCACATCTCAGGCTACGACCACAGATCTTGCAGCCTGGGCGACCAAAGTTGACAAGATCTATGAATCTATGAGATCTGTATGTTGGATCTTTATGGATCTTTGAGATCTTTGAGATCTTTGTTTCTTTGGTGCTGGTTTGGTGGAAAGATTGATGCTTCAACAAACTGATCTTGTATGATTTGTATGATCACGCTGTTGCGCCATTCAATACAAAAAGGAATCACAGATCCGAAGAAATGCACTCAAATACACTTGGCATACAGGAGACAACCCATCAAATCAATTGAAACTCAAATTCCATTTGTTCCACAGATTCGGGTATCTTTGAGTGTTGTGGGAGCACTCTGAGCACTCTGAGCACTCTGCATCACTCTGAAATTTCTTCACGTCCAAGTCACACTGAGTCTGAGCTTCGTCAGCGACCTCTTCGTCTCCACCAAGTGCCTCTCCGCAGCGCAGCTGCGCGCGCAATGCCACACGCGCTGTGTGGCCTCAAACTTCCCAATTCAGTGGTTCACTGCGTTCAGTGGTTCACTGCGTTAACGTTCCAAGTCGTTCAAGATCCGGGGAGATTCTCCAGAATGGGATACTAACGATACTAACGTATTTTTTACCATTCTTCTCTAGAGAAAATGATGGCGAACATTGGTAAACGACTTTCAAACTATTGGATTTTGATGGATTTGGGGGCTGGTCCTGAGGCTGCCACAAACTGTGAGGCCCTCTGTCTCTGCCATGACCTTTGTTTCAAAACGTCTTCAAGCCCAACGGGCCCACCGGGCCCACCCGGCCCAAGCCATCCAAGCATCCCCGCGCACTTGACATTTGCTGTGCATCATCCATCTGCTCAAACGGTGACATGCTCCGCACGGTTGTCAGTTGCTGTAAGTTTCTGCAAGTTGCTGTAAGATCTGACGGGTTTTTTACCTTTGCGAATGTTAAACGCTTCCTGTGATGTTTGCACAGCTCAAAGGAATGACTAGGCTGTAAAGAGTGGGTCTGGAGTGGTAGAAGTCACTGGCTCATGGCTCTTAATTGGCTTGCTCTGTTGCAAGCTTCAGTCAGAGAGTCGGAGGGAATGCATCACAGGGTGACTTGCAGCTGCTGAGGAACTGCCAGACTGCCTGCAACATCCTTTCACTAAGGAATGAATACTATAACAACCATTGACAATCTATGACCGCGATATGCCAAGATGTCTCACGTCAGCAAAATGTCTCAAGTCCATAGGAAATCCCTTCATTCAAATCCCGCAACATCCTATGAGTTCGCGAAGGCGAAGCATCGAAGCATCGAAGCATCGAAGCATCGGCATGTCCAACATGTCATCGCCATGTCATCGCCATGTCCTGTTGTTCCACCACCTTCGACATCTGCACCTGTGGTTTCTGGTCCTGCCGGCTTGCTGGCTCAACGTGAGTCGGTTGTGACAGTGAAAAAACGTTTAAAAAAAAAAACAGCCTGTATTCTCCTACAGTATCCTACAGTACTATCCATTTGTCCTACAGTACCCTGTAGAGTACCCTGTAGTATCCTACATTATCTCAAATTATCTCCATGAACTTCATGTTGGAAGGTGAAAAGCATGCCCAAAGAACCATTAGCAAGAGATTTAGGTCAAAAGATGTGAAAACATGTCAGAAGTCAGAACTATGTAAGTGGAACGTAAGCGGAATAAGTGGTTTGGACCCAGTCCAGCCAACGGTAGCGCTTCTGCAAGTCAGCAAGGTGTGCCTGGAAGCCCATCACAAGACATCTCGAGACATTTGCAGAGGGACCAACTGATATAAGGCAAATTAAGGCAATTCATGACATATGGGATATCTAACCCATATCTTTCTTGATTTCTGTGTTTCAACATTTCGCTCCAAATAGATTATCATTGAATAGATCCCTCCAAGATTGGTTGGTGCATATTGGTGCATTGATTCTGCGCCAGAGTTCCTGGGCACCTCGATGGAGCCCTTCATTTGGGACGTAGAGCCACCATTCGCCACCACTGCTTTGACCCAGGCCCAGGTAAAGGCCTCAGAGACACTGGACATACTCCGGCCTCATATTCCGACCAGAAGCCCAAAGCCCCGTCAGGGTCAGCTCATCTCAACTCACTCAACATATGGAATCATATTAATACTTGTCGCATCTTGTCGCTATGTTCTCACTTTTTCTCCAGTCTCCATGATTTGCGCCGAAAAGTGCTGTGGGCATCCCGACTCCTTGTATCACTCCTTCAATCGGAAGTTCTGCACACCATTGAGCCTATACCGATGATGCCGATGTTCAGATTTGTTCAGCATCCGACAACTGCGACAACTGGTGAATGTGACCGGATTAGACCGGATTTCACCGCCTGTTGGCATGCGGAAAAGCAAGTCAAGGAGCAGTCGAAGCTGGTGGCCTGTGCGCTGTGCGCTGTGATGCGCTGTGCTGCGGGTATCATTGTGGTTCATTGTGGTTCCATATCTTCGCAGCTATGGCTCCATATCGTTGGGGGCGATCAAATAAAATCAAATAAGATCAAATAAGGCCACAAAGTATATATAAAAAAAAGTTGATCTATGTTGATCTTACTTGTGGAATCTTGTGGATGTGGGATCTTACTTGGAAACTGGAAATCACCAGACGGGGATTTCGTGGAATGAGATGCAACTCTTGGGGCCTGCATGGTTCGCCCTGCCAGTGGAACACTGGGAAGTACCTTGGAACCAAGCAGCTCAACAGCTCAACAGCAGCTCAACATGACGATCTGAAATTCGTGCTTTACTTGTGCTTTTTGGTCTTCCGCTCTATGATGAAACTGGATATTCAGTGACTCAATGTCAAGACGAGTCAAGACGAGTCAAGACGAGTCAAGACCATTTTGTGTGGTCACTGATCCAGTCAACTGCCCGCATTGCCAAGACTTAATGGAGTCCAATGGTTGCGCAGAGTCGCACGTGGGAAAAGTACAAAAAAAGTAGCTTCATCTGGAAAAGATGAAAAGCAGATCACAGCACCAACCCGCAGACCTCCAAAGAAGGAAAGAAAAGAGAGCAAAAACGAGTGCAAAAACATACAAAAACTGGATGCACCAATCGTCGGGCTCTTGGATGGAGACCAACAGGCAAGTCCTGCAGGGGTGGGCACTTTGTGACAGCGCAAATTTCAAATTCGAGCGGCACAACTGGGCTCAATTCCTTGAGGCGCTGTCCCTCCGCACTGCCATTGCTAGCTTCGTTCGATTCGTGAAAATCTGAAAGGTGGATAAAGATGGATAAAGATGGAATGATATTGACAAATGCTAGAGGAATCCCAGAGATGCCTTTGACCTTGCACTGGGAAATGGAGTCTGTCACAGTTCTTCGGAGTTCGGAGTTCTTTGCCCATCCCATGGTCCCATGACACTCCTCCTCCAAACCAGAGAAGGCCGGGGGCTGCATTTGAGCCTCACACATCTGACATCATCTGACATCATCTGACATCTGACACTTGGTCAATGCGCCGGTCAATTCTGGTCATCCTCTGAGTTGGCCACCCACTGGAAGATGGCCGGCTGGGACTTGGCTCCTGTCCAGTTTCGCTGTGAAGGCACTGAAGGCTGCTGTAACGTTTGCCAAGAAAAATCGACCTGGAAAGAATTTTGAATCGATAGAAATCGAGTTCTGCCACTCCTAAACCTGGCAGTGAGGAATGGCAGCAATCCAGCACCACAGTGGCATTGCCTTACTCCACACCATCACCAAACCCCAATCCCGAACCATGCTCAGAGCAACTGTAACTGGAGATTCACTGGGTGCAATACAGCCAGCAGGAAGACTCGAGAGCGCAATGGATACATCCATAAGCGAAATGAGCCTTGCCCAACAAGGGATCAACAAGGATCAACAAGGGATCAACAAGGCACACATTTCTTGGTTGATTGGTGGGGTAGGGAGTCTTAATGTCATCCATCCATCTCCGCCTGTAGCCGCTTCCAAGGTCATCCTTTTGTGATGCCATTGCCTGCATCTGCTGACATTGGTGCCATGTGTTTGTTCCGTGGCTCCGTGTCTCCGTGATGTCAACCCACCGTCTGTGTCCCAGGCGGCATAGTCAATGGGAACCAAGCACGACTCAAAGGTCCCAACACCTCGCGGTGTGCAAAAATGCGAAAAGTGCGAAAAGTGCAAAAAGTGCGAAAAGTGCAAAAAGCATCCAAAAGCAATAGCTTTCCCATTGCTAGTGATCGCTATTGCTATTCAATCGCTTTTCGCTCCAAAATGGACGCAATCTGAGGTTCCCTGGCCATGTGGCAATAGAAGGCCATAACCTGAGGCCCACGGGACGTGTAACTGGTCTTAGTCCCTGTCAGTCCCTGTCAGTCCCTGTTCTCGTGGCGTGGCACCTGAGAAGTACAGGAAGATCGAGTCTCCAGGTTCGGCATCCTGCACACTTTCGCCAAATTTTCCGGGTGGGTGCAGATGATGCAGATGGCACCTTCAGATCCAACTGAAAAACAAATCCGTGATTCATCGAGTCGCAGTGTGTCCTGCGTGAGCCATTGCAGACCTCAGCACTCGACTTTCAACTTCACTGTTTGAACACCTTTCATATAGGCCACGCATGGGACGGCTCAAGAAACGGATTTTTCTCTGAGGCCCCCTACTCTCGGTAATCACGGCTGCGGTGGGTCTTCGCTGCTGTGGCATTGGGCAATTCTTGCTGCCATCAACCAAGAAACGAACCTCGCAAGGGATCTGGCCGTAGACCACAGATCCAGACAGATCCAGGAGATGTCATGTTTTCTGTTGAGTTTGGAGAGGGAATCGTCAGCACAATGACGTCAGTGTCGCCGTGAAGTTCTCCTGTGTCAAGACATGTCAAGACGCCCAGCCTGGCTCTCGGAGAATTGCAGAGTGTGCCGCAGCAAACTCAAGACCTCGCCGATTGAATTGATTGGAATCGATTAACGACGCCACGGGTCAAGCCCCATCACATCCCATCACTCTCAATGATCCTTGCCAATCCTTGCTCGGATTCGGGTACCAGAACTTACATGTTTGCGACTGTGACAGCAAACTTTTGGGTTACTGGCAGTGGTTTTGTTCGTGACGTTCTCTGCTTCGTTCCACTTTTGATTTCCTAAAGTTTTCTGCTCCTGTGACCTCTGTGACCTCCGTAATCCCATGGGCCCCATGGGTCCCCACGTTCCAAGCGTCGTTGAATGCACCCAACAGAGGTGCATTCCTTGGAGTTGGGTTTCCACAGTCGGTCAGTGAAGGTCTGTGAGTTCTATGAGGACCTGCCTACACCTTTGGCTCTGCGAGGCTTGTCTTGTATAAGATTAGGAGAGGAAGCTGACAACATCAAAAATGAGCTCAAACTGTCCAAAAATATCCAAAAATACTCTTGTACATTGGAGAGCAGGACATTCCAAAACATCATCTCTCATCATCTCTCCAAAGTCTTAGCGATCTGGAGGACAAACTGAATATGAAATGGCAACCGCGGCACCATTCCCATGGCAACCAGTTCCTTTCCATTTTTGCTCTTTTCAACGTGCAGGTATGTGCAGGTCAAACCAATCTCTGCAAGTGGAGACATGAGATGAAAGCTTCCAAATGAAGCATAAATCAATGAATTTCAATGATATTAACATTGAAAAGTTAAATCACAGGAAGGAAGTCATGAAAGCAGGAGCTCATATTGGCTCTGATGTAAAATCAGATGTGTTCAGTCGGCATGTCCTACTTGATCCAATGTTCATAACTTCCTTCACGCTGAAATCAGCAAGTGTGGGCTCGAAAATTTCAAAGTTACTGATTCAAAACTGAATTCATCATTCAGAACCCTTAGTGCTGCCTATGCATCTGTGCATTGCCCTCTTTATTTCCATAATCCCACTGTAATGGATTTAGATGGATTAGATGGATTAGATGGATTTCGTACCGTAATTCGTTTGCATCCTAGTTCGTACTTTGGGCACTGCTCATGCGCATCTTGCGCGTAGCAACCGGGTTGCATCTTCGTCTGAAGTTTTCATAACTTCAGCAAAAGACCCAGGATGCTGTGCAACAGTAAAAAATGTAAAAAGATGAAGCGCTTCATTTTCTTAAAGAGTACAAATATACTTACAAATCATGACTTTCAACGTTGATCTTGCAACTGTTGTGAAGAGCTTCATTGTGACCCACGGGTCTTGTAAGTTTCTATTTCCCACCGTTGGCATCAGACGTCAACAGCAGACTCTTCTGCCCCAGGTGTAGTAGGGCAGGAGCAGCGAAGTTGCCAAGTACCCAATCCCGATCCAAAGATTCCTAGCAGAAAATGTTAAGACATGTTAAGGACTGCATTAGATTCTTGGGGCGAGAAAAGCGACTACAGCAGGCCAAAAAGAGAATCAAAGCAATCAAAGCAATCTCTCTCCGCTCTCTCCCCTATGATGTTTGACGGTCGGTGGGCTATCGTCTCAGCTTCCGTGGCCAAGGGATCAAGGGCTGAAAAAAGTGAAAACAGAAAGAAAACGAAAAGGACAGAGGGCTGAAAAAAGGACAGAAGCTTTGAACATTTGAACGAGCTACTGTGACTGAAGAACAAATATTGACAGAGCTTCAGCCACAATGAGGGACCCTGCGAACACGATGGCCACTACAAAAGTCTTCCCCCAGTCCAGCAACCAAGTCTTGCTGGAGATGCTGGAGCTGCGAGTTGTACAGATTGTACAGGTCTTGTCACACAGGAAGAAGAGACCGTTGAAGCTGGGCCAAAGCCATCCGAAAACCAAACCGGCCGAAACGAGGACGTAGATCAGCAAAACATCGGCGTCTGCACCTGCTCTCGAAATTGAAAGAAGAAGTTCCAAACGATATGACACAGCACTTGACACCATAAAGGCCACATAGGTCCAAGAAAGGTGGGGCGAGGGCAACAAATCACAGAGCTCTTCACGGAGTGGCCCTCGCACAAACTGGGTGAAGGCCTCCTTGCTGCCGTACCACGAATCGATTGCACCGTGGATAAAGGCATTGTCAAAGTCGGAAACACATGACACCTTCTCCTCAGTCCGCAGACTCAGTTGCATAATATGTCGCAACTTCATGCAGAGCTTGCATATTATGCATTGCATATGCACAAGTTCCACAAGTTCCACAAGTTGCAATCCTTTGTGCCTTCCAACTTTGCACAATGGAAAAAAAGTCTTGGCACAAGTGTTTCGACATTCATGATTCAACACGTCGAAAAAGAGCCTTTTAAACAGTCATAAATGTGTCATAAACGTTCAAACGGTTTGGGAATTTGGGTTGTGCCAAGCTGCCAGGTCGAAGGATTTCAAGTCCTCCATCAGCTGCGTCTTCTCCCCATAGTTCCGACGTGTTACATGTACCATGCACATGACTAAAGGGATCATGAGAAGGCTGAGAAGGCTGACCAACTGCAGATTTCCGGACCTCACAGTTGGTGAAGACGTGAAGAGTTTTGTCATCGGGTTGTGAGATGTGAAAAACCAAATCAAAAAGATCAGATCAAAACTCACCAAAAGTCACGACTCGACGACTTGACGACTTGGTTTTACAATGACCATTTTGCCGAGTGGCCGGAAATCTGAATCGAAGCTGACCACGGCCCACCGAATGAGTGAGAGCACAAACAGAATGCATGCTCCAACAAGAACCGAACGTTCTAAGAACCTGCATGCTCTGCTCTGTTGTCACATGTTCTCATCATGCTCATCATGCTTGCGATCGGTTCAAAATGTTCAAAGCGAAGGATGGGATTTGGGATTTCGATATTTCTTGGCCCAAAAACACCCCATTTGACCATTTGTTTGATCTCCTAAAAATCCCAAAACAGCAAAAAGAAAAAGAGTGAAATTTTGGAAATCCAAGAAAGATGGGCAAAACTCGAGAGACAGCGGCAGGAAGTTGATCTTCCCAGTTGGGTTGGAGTTGCGAAATGCCACGAGCTCAAACAAGCACCACAATGAACCAAAATATGGTGGCGAGTACAAAACACGAAGCTCCTTTGATACTGAGAGACAGCCCCCGATGCTGTAAATCCCACGCTGCAGCAGCTCATTGTCTGATTGATGAATGCTCGTCATGTCCAAAAAGCAGATCTGCCGTCGCAAGGACAAATAAGGTGACGAGCAAACACCAAGAATCATTGAGAACCATCCAGCAATGATGACCCATGGACTGATCGGCGCGTCGTATTCCACATCTGCAATCCTAATGCTCGCGATGGTGAACGGCGGTATGATGTCAAGCCACTCCTTGATCCGGTGCCGGTGCAGGCGAAACGGCGAAACGGCGAAACAAAAGCAGTCCACTGTGCCCCAAAGCTGACCAGGCTGACCCTCGAAAGTATCGGATCTTTTGGAGTAAAGAAAAGATTTGCCACAATTCTGTAGGAATTTTGCCCAGTTTCCAAACACAGGATGAACGCCACACCACACAACCAACCAAGCAATCCATGAAGCCTACCTGATTGCCTTGGTGCACAAGTGGTGCACAAGTGGTGCACAAGTGGTGCACAAGTGGTGCACAAGTGGTGCACAAGTGGTGCACAAGTGGTGCACAAGTGGTGCACAAGTGGTGCACAAGTGGTGCAC
>Ga0126342_10013653_pt1 | contig 14360 bp, 13 predicted proteins | sample Cyp1metagenome_FD_92528 | JGI IMG/M metagenome (GOLD analysis project Ga0126342, IMG submission 92528) | Coral microbial communities from Lord Howe Island, Old Settlement Bay, Australia - Cyphastrea 1 metagenome | ecosystem: Host-associated > Invertebrates > Cnidaria > Coral ...
GTCTCTACCAGCAGGGGCGCATATCAGCCACGATCACAGGGGCACCATGCGAGACATGGTCAGCAGCCAGACACCACATCATCCCGAATGAAGAGGCGAATGTAGGGAAGCGATACCCAAGGCCCCTACGAGACCGACAGAGACTGTTTGGAAGACCGTACCTTACCTTCAAAGAGTTGAAGCAATTGAAGCAGGGAACACTGTTTTTCATGCAGATGCTTATGTCAGTCGCTTGGACGCTGGTGACGGGTGGGGTGTACCTGAGCGAGCACCCTGCTCCGCCACAACACCCTGAAGCGGCCAGTATCTGGCTCACTCCATGGATCCGTCTGTTGTGCATGCATCCTGATGTGACCCTTCACATAGTGGCGCAATGGAAATGGGGATGCTCTGTGAGCAAGCCAACTGGACTCCTTGCGGTACGACTCCCACGATTCGCAGCATCAATGTACAGTAGGCAGGTTGCAGATGCACAGAAGCCATCAGACACTGCCATAGGGGTAGGACACGATGGACAATTCAAGACGGCGGCACATAAAGAGTATCCGCCGCAGTTTTGTGATGCCCTGGCTGGTACAGTCATTGACCAAATCCAATTTTGCCAGCGGCGAGACATGTGTACAGAAGTAGCAGGCGATTTGGAGCCGGACCTTCTAGCCTGGCTAACTGAGGCAGCAGTGCAGTGTGGCAAGATCAGGGAAACCGCCACTTGGCTGCCGGACTTCCAGGCACGATGAGATTTTCCTAATTAAGGGATACTACAAGTGTTCCATTGCACAGGCAGCAAGGACCGACCTTTCAAGCCTCGAATGAAATTTCACTAATATTCAAAATGATTCCCGAAAATGTCATGTTTTTGCTACTTACAATGGCAGCAACAGTTCCTATCATTATCATTTACCATTACATTTGATATATCATTTGATGATATATTCACCATTCTCATTTTGATTGTTGTCAATAAACATCTGTCCATATCATTTTATCATTACCAGGTAGTGGCCGGCACGTGCCGGGGCGGAAGTTTCGACATTTAAAACCGCTATAGGAAGAAGATTGGCTATAGGACAGTTTTTGAGATGCAGAAGCAACGAAGTGTTGAAGTTGTCAGGTGTAGCAACGAATGAGCAAATGGTTGTTGAGATGCCAATGAGATGACATGAAAGAATCCATGTACAGCTGACTGAATGAACCGATGAACCACTGAATTGATGAATCAATGAATCAATGAACCAACGAATCGATGAATCAGTGAATGCATGAAGGAACGAAGCAATGAACCAATGAATCAGACAATGAATGAGTCAATCAACGAATCAAGGAATCAGTGAATCAATGAAGCAAGGAAGCAATGAACCAATGCTTCAACGAATCAATGATTCATAGGCTTAATCGATAAATAGTATGAATGTGTTGCTGCAAGGATTGACCTTTGATGCCATGAAATGAAAAACAATAGTTATCACAATCATCACAATCAGTATACTATAAATTTCGATCATTATATACATCATCATCACTATGAGTTGCATAATTTTCATCAAAGTACCGTGGCATTTTACCAAAATCACGTTTTTTTTTTTTTAAATTTGTTTTTATTTTTCTATTGACCAAATTTTCAACGAATATTTTTCGTATGAAATCATCGAGGCGATCGGAGTTTGTCGGTCTTCGCTCTGGACGTGTCGAAGCAGCTGCTGGGTTTGCTGACGCTTCAGCTGCTGGGCACCAGTGAGGCGCTGTCCCAGCTCTTGGCTGAGGCGAAAATCGGGCGAAATCCCGGCGGATCCGGGCAAAATGCTGGGAAATCCCCAAAGAAATGATGAAAAATGGAGGGATATAGCCTGATATAGCTGGGAAAATATGGGAAAACCATCTGTAAATGGACAGCTATATGAAGGTTCAGCCAGGCTGGGGAGATCATCGAAATGGAGGATTTCCCAGGCTGTGAAATTTCCAGCTTTTTGATGGCAAAAAATTTCAGATGTTGGTCCTAAATGAACAGATTCCATGTGACATCCGATGGTATCCGGTTGATTTTGCAGGCGACGGTGGGAGTTGGCTTTGAGTATTTGCTCTTGCGAAGTTGCAGTCCGCTGATCTTTGAACAGATCGTGCAGAACAAGGCCTGGAATGGGAGGAGTGTGAAAAGCAGTTGTGCCAACTTGGCGCAAGGGGATTCCGAGTCTGAGTCATTAGCAGATACTGACCACCAAAAGCTGGACTTGCCAATGAAGTGACACCATTGTTGTTTCGTTCTTTTCCAGAGGGTCCCTTCGCTGGTGTTGGAGCCTTCCTTGAATATTTTGTACTTTGCTTCCACTAAACTAGACAAAAGCAATTGTTCGAATGACCCTACTTCTCGCAGCATTGACACATAGCCGCTACTGGGGTACTTCCTGATTCACGCGAACAATAGAACAGTCCCAAATGTTTGGACAGACACAAGCAGCAGGCCGCACATGGGACTCGACCCTAGAGTGTCGCTATCAAAAGTGTCGCTTTCAAATGCAAACATAATATACATATATATATATATTATATTATGTATGTATATATATAGATAGTATGCAGCCTGTTTGCTTTATACAAAGACGCTCTATTTTCAAAAAGTTGCGTGAAGGGTATGTCGTCATAAACGTCCACGATCTAGACCGGCGAAAGGATCATGGCAAATGGGTAAGCTGGTGCACCATGGTGGTGCATGACAGCTCCATCCTGCTTGATTTGGGATTGTAAATTGATCCAGTGTTGTGCCACTACCCCTATCACTAATTTTTGGCCGATTATTTCTATTTTTCGGGTTGCAGCCTGGCTGCTTTTATTAAATCCCATATCAACCAGTCGGTGGATGATCCGTAAGCTTTTTCGGGTAGCATCTTGAAGCCATTTTTAATCTCTTGAACCCCATTTGGGTTTGTCTGAAAATAGTGTACCCCTACACCCAATGATTAATGATCATTATCCCTACTAAATGGCTATAATTGGGGGTATACCCCATTTTCAGACATACCCATTTTGCGGGTACCATTTTGGATCATTTTGGGTGATGGATTCACGAGAAGTACGTCACGTTGGATTCACTGAGCTGGGCAAATCGAGTCGCCGGAACCGCCAACGAAGGACTTGCGCACGGGGGAGTACTTCGAAGGAGAAGAGTTGGATCCTATGAGGTGGGTCATGGCTACACATGTCGCCAACACAATTAAATGTTTGGCAATAATGGTTTATTATTGGGTCATTATTGTTTATTGTTGGAATAGTGTGGTAAACCCAATGATAACCCAATATGCTGGAAGCGAAAGTCATTGCAGTAGGATCGCGAGCAACACTTCACATTGGGACACCGCGCCACGACTAAGTCACGGCAAATTGCCTTTTCACAAGAGACACCGCGTTTTGGCGAGAACATCAAAAAAGCAAGCGCAGGCTCTGGAAGAGGCATTTTGTACTAGGACACCGTGAATCAAAAGGGTCAGCAAGCAAGCAAACAAGTATATAGGCAGACAAGCAAGTAAGCAGCAGATACATACGCGCCATGCAAACACATAGGTAGGTCAGCATGCAAGGAGGTGGGCAGTCAGGCAAGCAGGCAAGCATGCAAGCAGGTCAGGAGGCAAGGAAGTGGACTGTGAGTTAGGCAAGCACACAGCCAAGTCAGGATGCAAGGAGGGCGACATTCAAGCAGGCGGGCCATCAGGATAGCAGCAGCACTACCAACTATCACCAAAGTCACAGCACCAACACAGCAGCGAGGCAATAAAATAAAACAGCAACATAGCCAATCAGTATAGCAGTCAACCAGAAGCAGCAAACGAGCGAAGTAGCAGCAATCCAGCAAACGACGGTATGTAGCAGCAAACCGGCAAGCAAGCAAACAAGCAAGCAGGCAAGCCAGCGCGCCTGGGCAGGCACACAGGCAAGGTCAGGACGCAAAGGGGGACAGTCAGGCAGGCATTCAAAGGCAGCAGGCCATCAAGGAAGCAAGCGGGCAAGCGGCAGAAGCGGCAGCAGATGGATCAGATGGGCTGAGAGAAGGAGAGACAAAGGCGGAGAGCATGCTGCGGTAGAAACCTGCGTACAAGACATGATCTACAGATATCTATAAACTATACAACAAGAGTCGGCAAAGCACCCTTGAATTGCACCTAATTAAATAGATGAATCGATGTGACCCTTCCCAAATACGTTTCCCATAGGTACGGAAACATTTGAAGGAAATCGATGCGACTAAACCGCTTAATTGGTAGTTCCTGTTTTTTTACATATTCCAAAACGCAGACCTGCATGGGACACCGGCTTCGCAACGACTTTCACACTTTAATGGTTTACCATTCCAGTGACCAACCATCGCCTGGTTTATTTTTGAGTTAATTGTTAGGTTTACGGCAGTACATTTGCGGATCTCGCGTCCGGAACCTGATTGAAACTCTTGGGCGTTTAGCTAGGTTTAAGGATTGGTCCAAGATGGAAGAGGAAAGCCTCGCTTTAAAACTGCTCGAGTTCACTTTTCCATTTTTCGGAAAGGTACACCACAACTCCTCCCACAAAATCATTAGGTCCTGAATGGCAGTTATCGCCCATTTCCCAGGTATTTGCACCAACTTTGGATCTGGCTTCTGTGCGTGTGCACATCGCAGTACGCATTGACCTCCCTGCAAATTCCATCGCTTTTTGCGGCGCTGCAATTTCTTTTGGCGCCCTTTGATTGGATCGATCTTGAAGGTCCACGTGAAGGGGTTGGATGAAATGAGTCACATATGGCAGTGTGTCAAAACCTTGTACCCCTGGTGAACATCAAAATAGCTGGTAAATGGATGTTCATCCCCCTAAAAATGTTATTAATCGGTATTGATCCATAGCCATATTGCAACGGATGTCTTGCCCCAAAATGTGTTTTTTCCCCACCTGCCAGATGAGGGTCTCTAGATTTTAACGGAGCAGCTCCTTCCTCTTCCTTCTCCTCCTCCTCGCCTCCTCTGCCAGCTCCGAATGCAGACCATATCGCCAGCTCGGCTGTGGAGGGCGCCTGCCCGAACACATGCCAGAGAGAAAGTCAGAAAGACTGCCAGATAGAATGTCAGAACATCTGTCAGACAGAATGCCATAATATAATGTATGCCAGATAGATTGCCAGAAAGAATGACAGAAAGAACGTCAGATGCCAGATAGAATGTCAGTTAGAATGTCAGAGTATATGCCAGATATAATGCCAGAAAGAATGTCAGAATAATATGTTTGGGTGGGGATCATTCGAAGTAAAACATTTTTTCTGAAAAGTCTGATCTTCAGCCAATGATTAAGTGGTCTGGGCCGGTTGGAATTCCAGCACCGCCTAGCAAGATTACTACACAGGAGATCATCTCCCTTCATATTTGCTTAGTCACCAAAATTATAGCTCGTTCATATGTAGGACAACTCCACGAAATAGGAAGTTACTGATCAGGGTCATTGACCACATCAGCCCGCTCATGTTCCACACGTTAGATTCCACCAATCCGCATGGTTCACCTGATTCCACCATTGTTGTCTTCCAGGCCCAGCGATGCTGGCGCTGTGCTGCATCTGCCAGGCCCTTCAGTACCTTCGCTTAAACCATTGACAATTTCACCAGAAATGGGGGTAAGAATCACCCAAGTTTGGAGGACTATTATTTGGTTTACCACACTACCAAACTGGATTCAACACATATATTATATACTGTAATATCCAGCCTGTTGGGGACTAATGTCCGTAACCGCAGAGACGCTGATATGCTGTTACGCCGATTGCTGTGTTTACGCCTGTTTCCGCCGATAAGTTATACTGTTATGTCTTACGCCGATCGGGTGTAATTGCGCCGTTACGCCGATCGTTGTGTTTACGCGGATACGCCGTTACGCCGATCTGCTGAATTACGCCGTTACGCCGATACTCCGTTAAACCGATCGCGGTATTTATGTGGTTACAGTGCCCTATAATAATTTAAAACCAACGTAAACAAACCCTAAATTTAAACCCTACTAAATAAACAACAATCGGTGTATCGGTGTATCGGTCCGAGCGCGGCAATCGGTTTATCGGTGTCCCGGTGCGTGCGCGGCAGTCGGTGTATCGGTGCATCGGTGAGAGCGGTGTATCGGTGCGAAAAACGTTTAGCGGACCCTAATCCCCAACGCCATGGTAACATCATAATTAATCCACTTGCAAGCAACTGAGTTGCCCCTGATTAATCGCATTCTGCCAATGATGCAGAATTTCAGGAGAGTCCGAAATGTTTACTAACGTCGTAAATCCAGGCATGACCCATACCAAATACACATGGTGTATTCGGGTTGTTACGGCTAGCAGCTGAGCCAGGATTTCGCTCGGATTCTGACCAGGGTGCACCATCAAACATGGGACAAGCTCACAGAATTTTCCAGTTGATCCTGATATGTTCTGATTATTTTTTTGTAAAGCCTTCATTTTTGATAGTTGATCCCCGTTGCTTGATAGTTGATATACACATTTTCATTTTCTTGCCGAAATCCAACCATTTTGATGGTTAAGACTTAAAAGACCATGATTTTTTTGCGTCAATCCCCTCAATCCCAGCATTTTTCTAGGGATTTGTAGCTGAACCCTTCTTGATGCTGAAATCCCAAAGTTGAATTAATCCATCATTTTGTAACCCCCCCGACTTTTCCCAATTTTTGTCGGTTACCCACCTCCAAAGCGCCGAAATCAGGTTCCGCCTCACCGACGTGCTGGTCCTGCGCCGCGGGGGTTTGGCGCCCCCGCAGGCCGCGAATCTGCTGCTGTGGGGTGTCTGTGCCACGGTGCAGGCACTGCTGAGAGCCGTCCAGGCGATGTCGGAGGCACCTGGAGACCTAGGAAATGTGGGGAACCACGGAAATGATGGATCTGATCTGTGTATTGATCCTGATGAAACACTATAGTCAATGGATGTCAATGGCCTGGCTCAACACTTAATGGTCATTTAATGGTCTAAGGCTAAGGCCCGAGAAGCATTCGGCACCAGAATGATGACTTTGTCTCCCAACTTTATGGTTGCAAAACCCCAGCGGGTTGGTTCAAACCCCTTTTTTAAAGGACCGAGCTGCCGGCCAATTTATAGGGATCATCCTAGCTCGAGGTAGTGCTGTGCCTTGACAGTAAATCCGATTTTTTGGTTTTCCAATGGTTAAATGACAATCAGCCTCGTAAGTTTAAGTTGACCCTCAACTTTCTGTGCTTTTCTCAACTTCAATTAATTCAAGGGAACATTGACAGGACACCAACCTTTTTGCCAATATATGTGTATATATATATATAAATACATATATATATATACACATGAATTTCAGGGGATTTCCCGCACATTTTCCCCAACCAATTCCAGGCCTCCGAGACGCCGCTGGCGGAACCTCTGCTGGATGTGGAAGGCGGCGCTCCAGGCAGCCCCGGCAGCGCCCGAGCGGCCGTGGAGCGAAGGGCCAAGGAGCGGGAAGCGAAGCAGGCGAAGCTCAAGGCTGGGCACATCCGTCCGGGGAAAAATTCTTGGACCTTAATTGAAACAAAAATGGGTCCGGTAAACCCCCCGCTAGCAGAAACATGGATCAAAACATGGAAAGAAAACACCAAAACAACATTAAAACCGTTGCTTCATCCGTGTTTCTGGATAAAACCATCCGTCCAATCATCCATTAAAAGATGTTCTTTTCATTACTTCAACATACTCCAACTGGATATAGCGGTAAATCATCCATATTACTTGGATCAAAATGCATCAAGGTTCCATTTTTACCATTGGGCATCAAAATGCCAAGGCAACTCCCAAAATAGAAAAGCAACGTCCTACTCAGGTGGTTTTAGAAGATTTGAATTACTTAAAATGACTTCAATATACTCAAATCTACTTAAATGATCTTAAATCAACTTGAATTCTTAGAATTACACTGAAATGACTGAAACAAACTTGGTCCCAGGCGCCACCCACCAGCACCGCTCCTCAGCTCCCACCTGTATCTGCGACGCCTGCGCGACTCGACGCGGCGAGTCAAGCACCTCAGCGACGGGATCGTAGCCCATCTCCAAAGAAGCCCAAGTCAGGCGCTGAATTGCGATGATTTTGAAAGATGTCTACATTGTCCACATGTTTTTTGAGGATTTTGGCGATTCTTGGGGATTTCCAAGGATGATAAAATGGGGGATTCTTGGAGATTTCTGAAGATTTTGAAGACCACTTTCCGGATTTCCATCCGCAGAATTTGGATGTTGCTGTGCAGAGTGACATGGAACCCCTGAAAGTGAGGTTGGAATGGTTGGAATGGTTGGAACATTAGTTTTCTATATGGGTAGTATTAGGATTTTCGGATTGCATGTTGGATTTTCATGGATTTTCAAAGCTGGGATCTGGCAGTTGAGGATGGTCTTTTTGTCATACCTCGCCACGTTGGGATCGTTGGTTTGGTCATGCAATGAAAATTCGAAAATGCCACGTACAGCTGGATGAATAGTTCCCTGATATCTGAAGATTCTGAAGCCTGCAATGAGCATGGCATGGTTTTTCTATGTTTTTCTCATCTTGTACCCTGGCTTTTTCGCCAGCTGAGCATGGCTGGTTTTTCCAGGGCATCGTGTGCAGGTGGGACTTGGACACGAGATGCTGAGGGAAGGCAACGTGGAAAGGTGCCCAACGTGAATGTGCAAGTGCAAAGCCTCAAAGGCACCTTGGTTTCTCCGAGAGGATGCATTGGGTACGATCTTCTGTTGCACAAACCATTTTTGTAAATGTTGAGTTCCTGGAAGTCTTTGTCTCTTTGCTGATTTGTGCCAAGCACATATTTTCCTTCAAGTCATTTGCGGATGAACATTTATAGATATTTTAGTGCAAAACTAAAGACAGACTCATCCACTGATAACTCGTTTTATCTCGTTGTCGTTGCTGGCAGGAATGATTGCGGAGCGAGACTCCGATCTGAAAGAACTCCATGAGAACTTGGACGAACTTCTGAAAGACTTCAGTGGGGTCGCTGGAATCTTGGTGGACGATCCCCCTGGTTGACGGAGTGATGTCTTCAAGCCGTACGGCGATGATGACGATGATGACGATGATGATGATGATGATGATGATGATTGATGTTACTAAATGGATAGATGGATAGACTTTGGGGAGTATCTGCATAGATTTCATCTCTATGTCTGAATTTCCATCTCTTCCCCTTCAGAATTCTCATTTTCCAATGACTTTCTTGATATATCTTGAATTACGTTTACATAACAATGGAAAATCACCATTTTCAATGGGTAAATCCACTATGTCTATGGTCATTTTCAATAGCTAACCGTGAAATTACCAATTATTACCAATTTATAGTTGATTTACCCATAGTATCTTGATATTTTCCCGAGATCTCCCCTTTTTTCAGCCATCCTTGGGGCCGCCGCAGGCTTGGAGGCCCTGAGTCCCTTGCCGTCCTTCAGCCCCACCGAGACGGTGACGTCGCCGCCGGGCGATGCCTCGGGAAGGAGTTCGCCCAGCTTCCACAGCGCCGCGAAACGTTGGGACGTTGCTACCCCCAAAGTGATGGATTATATATGTATGTGATGTACATATATATATATATATATATATATATATGTGATGGATATAATTATATATATATATATGTTTATTATTGTTTATACTAATTTTACATGAAACATCCGAAAATAACATGGATGATTTGGGGGTACCCATATTTTAAAAGATCCATAAACATAGGGGGAACATCTCATGGAACATGGTTGATGACTGGACCAAGTGGCGAGATGATTGTGGGAGGATTCAGACCTTTGAAGGTGTTCAAGAAAAACAAATCCGAAACTATTCTCTGGTAAACAAACATAGCAATGAAACAAATCCTCCACTTGCAGATGCTTTGTCTGCTCAAAGTGGGGATTTCCTTTGTCTCTTCCATTCTGAATGTTGCGGACAATCGTTTCCGCAGCTTGGTGCGAATCGCACTGAGGTGATCGTGGCTTTTCCGTGGGTTTCCCCGGTCCACCGGCAACGTGGGCTCCATATTCATCGTGTCCATCGAATGGCTGGATGCCGGACGCACGCCCGGTGAGCGTCTGGGGGAGTGTGCCGCGGAGCAGAGAGAGTCAGAACGAAACTTGCTATGGGAAATTATGAGATCGTCATTGGCTTGGTCCAGCTTGTTTGGTAAAACCTACAGGAAACCATGGTTTCTACTAGTTACTTGTATTGGGGGTTCCTGTACATTGTCTCATCATCCAATTCAGGAATATGAACTATAAAATATGGGAAATGAATCATGAACCATGAAAGTTTCTGTTCTTAAAAGAAACAAAAATGGTGAAGGGAAATCCAGTTTGGTTGTCTTTGATTGATATGGCTATGCACATTAGGCTAGCTGTTACCTGCAATATGGTATCAAAGGGTTTGACCCACTCCCATGGCCCTATGGACTTTCTTTCCAACTTGAAACTTTTTTTGGTCGAATTGATGGTAGAGTTTCCAAAAAATCATCTGTGCTGTATCCTCACGGTGAGGATAGCACCCCACCTGAGATATGGGAGGCATCGGAACTGCTCAACAGCCCAATTTTTTTTTGATCGACAAAGGCGGAAACTGGTGAGACCGAGAGCGAACAGCTTCATCGACGCTCCAGTGGACAGCATGATCGACGCTCCAGACGTTACGATGTGCTGGACAAGATGCTCATCTGGGTATGGGTCAGTGAGTATAATTGATGCCTTATCAGCAGTGACCAATGTTTATTGGTATGGTTCGCCAGAGGCTTGATTTCGACTATCCGTTTTTGAAGTCACATCTTTCTGCGAACGTCTTTGGAGCTTTAAAAGACATGCACGTGTACCAGACTCCTTGATTCGAGAATGGAAGGTTCCTTTCGAATCTCGCAGCATGCGTGAAACTGCAGTCAGATTTGATCAACTTTGTAGCTTCGTCACAAATATCGAGAAATTCTACAGACTTTCATAGACTTTCATAGACTTTCTACATCTCAAAATCTTCCGAGATTTCGGCGTTTCCAAGGAAGATCGATTCGCTCCTCACGGCCCTGGGCGCCGCTCCCGCCGCTGCGCCACGGGACCCGGTGGCGCCGCAGGCGCCGCAGGCGCCGCAGGCGCCGGCGCCGCACTTCGGGGCCAGCGAGGTCCCAGCGGTCCCGGCTGCCCCGGTGGCGTCCATCGACCACCGAATCGAGGTCCTGCAGAACAAGAGCCTGTGAAAAATGGTGGAAGCATCATGATTGTCATGATCATGGTTCATGATTTGAATGGATTTGACATATTAGTTCAGTTATATTATATATATATTATATAGATATGATATGTATATACATATATATATATATATATTATAAATATGTATACACATGCATGATTTTGATTAACAATTCTAATTTGGAGATCGTTACATAAGCCCCACAATCAAACGCGGGATTTACCTCTAGAGAAAAATGGGAGAGTTTGCTCTGAGTCTTGGCGGGAATTACACAATTGACCAGATGAACTGCCATAAAATCATCATGCCTAGTGATCTTTAGCGCAGCCCAGAGAGACAAAAACATCAACGGGGAAAGAACCCAACGCTAACGACAGCTGAAACAAGTAAAACACGTACCAGTGGTGAAAAAAGTGGCGAACTCACTTCCAGTGCAGTATAGATTCAAATCTTGTGGACTGCGCCAAACATGGACGTGTCATTTGATCATGTTGATCTAGCTGTTTCCAATAATAGAATTGGATGGAAACGTATGATTCGAAGATCTAGCGATTAGGAAAAGGGAAAGTCTGTTCAGCAGAGACACCTTTGCCAAGGATGGACCAGCTATTTCAATTGCGAGATCAGCATGCAGTTCCGAAGTGAAAGTAGCATGTGACAAGGGGCCGCAAGTGGCCGTCTCATCCGGGGATGGAAGATGGACTTGCTGTTTGGTGTTGTTCTCTGTTCAGCGTAGTCGGCCCCAAACTTCATTGTTTGACAAAGTTTTCACAATCTCTGGTGCAAAAGTGTAGACAGAACTGCACAGGAAAATAAAAGACGCGCTTCAATGCATTTGATTAACATGCTTTCAAGGGATGAGTTCATTGTGCCCATGATCTAACACTTGTCATCCCGATTTTCCGCAGTTTCAGGACCGAATTTTTCCTCTTTCAGTTCATGGTTGGTCCTAGTTTGATGTTTTAGATGCTAATTACCATCTGGTAAATAAACATAGACCCTGAAAATCACCCATTTTTAATGGAAACTAGTCTTCCAACCCCTATCTACCAGGGTCTATGTTAATTTTCCAGAGGGTAATGTATACTACATGAGTAAACCAGACCCTGGTAGATAGGGGTAGGAAGTCTATGTTAATTTACCAGAGGGTTAATTTACCAGGTGTCCGTTCCAAGACGATTTTCAAAACCAGTGGTTTTTCACAGCCCTGGCTTCATCGCAAGGTGACAGTCGGCCAGCAGAATGTGGGGCAGCTGGGTCGAAGGAGCCAGTGATGCCACGACTCAGGGCTGCAGCTTCGGGTTGTCAATTTTACCCAGATATCAACAGTATATCAACAGTATATGATATACCCTCTAGTAATTTGTTACATAGCTATTGAAAATGACCATAGAAATAGTGGATGTTCCCATTAATCATGGTGATTTTCCATAGCTATGTTAAATAACCAGAGGGTATATATATATATATGATATATATGGCAGTGTGTTTCCTTCCAGGATAAATCGGAGAAATCGGAGGGAGGCATGTTCGACTTCGATGACCTGGAGGAGAGCGTTTGACACTTTTTGGCGACGTAGCGATATGATGCAAAGGGGACACTACCCTCTGGTAATTTGTTACATAGCCATGGAAAATCACCATGATTAATGGGAAAATCCACTCTAAATGTGGTATTTTCAATAGCTATGTTAAATTACCAGAGGGTACCATTTTTGCCATTATTTTCATGGCCCAAGAAATCAGCTTCTATTTGATACTAGTAGTCTTGGATTTACTGAGTTTTCCAGCTGACAGGAACAAAAGGCAACTTCCACGGAGGCCTTTTTATTCCCGAGGGTGTCACAGCATGAAGAACATCAGTCACAGGGGTCCATAGGGGTCTCCATATATTTCCTCATTTTTTTGATGAAATCAACATCAGCATCAGCTTTTGGTGGTTTGATCATGGGTTTAAGGATCAACTTCCGCAAAATTCTGATGCTAAGTGTAGGAAATCAACATCGGCTCACAAAAAAAGAGGCTGACAAGAGAACAAGGATGAAAGATCTGATCCCTTTTGTTGTCAGCATTGTGATGGCGTGATGGAGCATCGCACTGTGATGCAATATGGCCATTGGCAACTACATCCAATTGCCAGTCCTTAGTGAGGGATCTTGGTTGGATATCCGTGTTTTTTTTTTCTCCATGTGGAAGTCAACTTCCCACGATCTCAGGGTGTGTCCCGGAGGGTGGAGGTGGCATTCCAACATGGAGGCGGGGGCTGTCCCTCCAATGTCCTTTCGCGTTGTGGAAACTCATTTCCAGCTTCGAAGGCCATAAGTTTGGGGATCAATGCCCCTTCAACCATCCCATTGATATCCATTGATCATCATGAATCAGATGAATTGGGGTTCCTGAAAATCCTGAACAAATCCATGGCCATATTTCATGCTTTAACCATCCCATCATAGCCATCATGGCCTTTTTTTCGGGTGAAATCCGGGTGAAATCCGGTTGAAATCCGGGTGAAATCCGGGTGAAATCCGACGCCTCTGATTTCACCGTGGATTTCATCGCCCACCGGTTAAATCAATTGTAAATCACAGCGAAAACCTGGGGATTTACAATTGGTAATTGGTAAATTAATTGTAAATCAATTGTAATTGGTAATTGTAAATCCCCAATCAGTTTTGATTTGGTAAATTTCTGGTAAATCATGATCCCATAGCCCAGCGAGAATGTGTCAAATGGCAGCGGTGTGCACAGCCCGATATTTGACAACGATCCCCATGACCATATTTGATTCCTCCAACGCACGTCTCATCATGAATCTTTGTGGCTTCCTTCTGAACCTGAGAACCAACAAGTGACAACAAGTGACAGGTGATCTTTGATGGTGAATCACTAGAGGCTTAACCCATACCTGAATATACCTGCAGAACTATCGTTTTTGGTAGAAGCTTTATAAAATTGGCGAATTCCCAGGACGTTTCTTTGGAGTTTTGCGACGGGACAACTGGTCTCAGGTGAGAAGTGGCTTCGAGAATACCAGGTGGGAGCGGAGCATGCGGAGCGCCTGCGCGTCATGGCCTTGTGGAGAATTGGGGTATATATATATATGACATATATAATTAATTATATATAATAATATATATATATA
>Ga0126342_10013654_pt1 | contig 14360 bp, 8 predicted proteins | sample Cyp1metagenome_FD_92528 | JGI IMG/M metagenome (GOLD analysis project Ga0126342, IMG submission 92528) | Coral microbial communities from Lord Howe Island, Old Settlement Bay, Australia - Cyphastrea 1 metagenome | ecosystem: Host-associated > Invertebrates > Cnidaria > Coral ...
ATGTATGCATGGATGCATGGATGCATGGATGCATGGATGCATGGATGCATGGATGCATGGATGCATGTATGCATGTATGCATGTATGCATGTATGCATGTATGCATGTATGCATGTATGCATGCATGCATGCATGTATGTATGCATGTATGTATGTATGCATGTATGCATGTATGCATGTATGCATGTATGGATGCATGTATGGATGCATGTATGTATGTATGCATGTATGTATGCATGCATGTATGTATGCATGCATGTATGCATGTATGTAGCATTATATACCAATATCCATTAATGTCTATATATATATCTATCTTCAGCATCTGGGCGCTGAAAACTCCGCGCCGCGGGGCCTGGCTAAGAGCTCCTCCATATTTTGCAATCGCTCTTCCAAGCCGCCGCTCCCTCCAGAGTTCCCACCTGGCCATGATGCGCTGTTAGCCACAGAACCATAGACAGAACCAAGGATGCAAACGTCCATATGTTTGTAATATATCTATATATATAATATTAGATAGATTGGTTAATTGATTTTGACATACAATGTACCTATATCTATCGCACTTAAAATAAGCAACTGGAGACCATTCTTTTTTTTTATGCGCATATAGTTTTACATCTTTATGCACAATTTTTCCATTGAAAGCTGGGGTGACTCCGACTCAACCTTGTGGAAAACAATCCCCCAACATAAATATACATAAATCGCAGAATCAGCCAGCTGCGCGAGAAAAGCTGCGGCCTCCAACCTCATAGAGGAAGCACTGGCTGGCGTGTTATGTTCAATGGATTGGTTTGAGGGAACATCTAAAGGAAACAGTTGGTTTTTCCATGAAATATGGCGGTTCCTGCAAAATGTACCCTAAACCGATCCATTGATATGTGTATGTGTTCATATAATTTCACATTTATAGATATGTCTATGTATATACATTGTGTATATACTGTACAGTGTATAATATATATATATATCTTATAATGACATATCATGTATATACATATATATATATATATACACAAATAATCACAGATGCATATATTCAGAGAATCATGATAATCATGTATTGATAATACCCTCAAACCAGGCGATAGCGGGCGTATAAGCAATGTGAAAATAAGGATGATTATGACGAGGAGCGATGAAGAGTGAGGATGCTGACGATCTCATTCTGATTACATACTGATGATGCTGATGATGATTGTGACAGTGGCATTGATGCTGATGTGAGATGCGGATGCTAATGTTTGTGTTTGTCCAAAAATGGACTATGTAACCATCAAATTGCATTTTAAAATTATATAGAATTTTCGGGTACCAAACCCATATTCATGCTACCCTCTGGCAATGACCAACTGGTTGAGTCCGATGATTAAGCCCTAAAGTCATGACCCAATTCAATGGTTTCTCCACATGAAATACCCCCCATTGCCACAGTGTAGCCCCAGACAATCCACACGCAGGCGCCATGGCGGTCTAAGATCCCCTGCTCGAGTTCGTCCGAAGGCCGGGGATTCCCCCTCCTCGCCCTGAAGGTCATCGGATGGTGGCGAAACATGGCCATGGTTTCAATACGAAAATGGTCTATTTTGTTGAGTCTATAATATTCTCTAATGAGTCACTAATGAGTCTAATGACTTCGATGATTTGGGGGTACCCACATGCTTAGGAGCCCCCCAGATATCTGCTGAGGTTTCAAAAAACACTCCAAAGCACCATGGTTTCTTGACCACAAAGCCTTTCTGCACTGACATTCTTCTGATCAAATTAGATGAATCTGGTAAAGCCAAAAATAAACCACCCCCAACTCCCCCGACAGAGGTTGATTATGGGATTTGGAGAATACTGGTTTATTATTGGGCTGACCACATCCACTGCTGATTCACGATGCCTGGGAAACTTGCGGACTGAATGAAGAACTGTTGTTGCTCGCGCCGGTAAAGGAGAAGACTCGACCCCTGGGCTGTGAAGGCTTCGCGCTTTGGAAATGTAGATATGCTAGCATGCGCCTGTATGTATGTGCATATATATATATATAGAAAGAGATATAGATCGAGAGAGAGAGAGAGATAGATAGATAGATAGATAGATAGATAGAGGGATAGAGGGATAGAGGGAGATCCGAAAATATTATTTACGCATGCATTCATTGAATAGTAAGTCATGTGCATTGGTTGGCATATGTGTATACTGTATATTATATTCGAATATTATAATACATACACAAAAAAACAGACAAGTATATTATGTACATACAAGCACAAGCATATATACAAATTCGTACATACACCAGGATGCAAATCATCTTATGTATACTGCATCACTCGCAATACTTCTTATCTCTACATTTGATTTATGCAATCTTCCGATACTATCTCGCTGAAATATTATATGAATTACGTAAGCCTGCAAGCAGAACATGTTGGAATTTGCAAAACATCAGGTCAGTAAAATCTGAATTAGACATGGTGGTTTGGTCATTCCATGTCACTACAAACTAGAAATGACGGTATATTATCAAGTCACTATCCAGATATATCAGATATTAATCTGGCTAAACTTCATCATAATTGACCAATCTGCAAAGCTGCAGCGAGGTCCTTATGATTTATCCATACAAATAAATATATATATATATAAATAGTATGTGTGTATACATCCCCATTACTTCCCAAGTGTTTCCCACCATTGTTGGGTTAAATCCCCTTTTTTTGTTGGTTCATGATCCCCTGCACTACCCTCGGGTTAAATCTCAGATAGCTGTTGAATGGCTCCTTTCCAGATGAATGCCCTATGAAAAGTGTTGGTCACTGGGTAACGATGGTTCAATAAGCTAAATCCTCATTTTATTTGGCTCATGATCCGCCTACAAACCTTCTGAAATCATAATCTTCATACAGCTTCAAAAACAAAAAAATGAACAACAATTTCAAAGAACCAGAAAAAAACAAGAGCTGGGTCTTACTTTCTGCTTTTTGTTTTCACAATATGTCACACTAACATATATGGCTATTATGAGTCAAAACCATTCAAAACCCCCTATCATAGATGGTTAATCGAATTAATCGATGTTGATTCCCCCAGTCATATGGTAATTTCATAGGTAAATTGACCTACATCATCCCAAATCCCTATGACCTTCCGGTGTCGGCTCGCCTCCTATCTGGCGGCAGGTTCGCTTGCGCTGCTTGCGCTTGGGAACCAAGCGCTTGGTTCATCCCCAGCGACAGCGGCGCAGTTTGCGGAGTTGCGCCCTTCATGGCCTGGTGCCAGGGATGGGTTGCCACAGAACTGGATGATGGGATTTTTTTTACAGGAAAGCCTAGGAAACCCCGATATTTGATGGTAAAAACCATGGTAAAAACCATGGTCGTTTCCTGTAGATCTTCCCTTAAATCAATCCGTTGACATTGGTATTAGTTAGTATAAGTTACTATTCATGGAAGAGTTACCATTGATTTCTTTTGATAATATGACAACAAGTGATTGTAGTGGGATGATATTAGCATAATTCATAGTTACTATGAATAATGGGATCTAATAACTATTCACTCATGGGATATTGATATAATGGGAATTCATGGGATATTCATAATAACTAATTCACCACATTCCCCCGTTTTTCTTTAAATATAAAACCGTTTTCAGAAACCACGGTTTAGTAAAAGGGGTTTGTACACAACTGGGGACCATAGTGCCATGGTGTTTTTTTTTGGAGATTTGGGATTGGGGTCAGATCAGTGAAAAATCCATGGCGATATGATACGGGATATCTAGCCAAACAAATGCCGATATGACATGCGAAAAGAGGTCATACCACCATCATAAATTCGAATCTCCTAATGAAAATGGCTAAATCCCGATAAATCCCTATGGATATCGGTGACTCCCGATATCTGCAAGCAGATATTTCAACTTGACCATTTTATGTGTCAGACGGGAACATCTAAGGAAAACGGTCACAAGGGGATGGGAATAAACTATTCCAAAATGGATACCCTGTGGTAATTTAACATAGCTATTGAAAATGGCCATTTATAGTGAGTTTTCCCATTAAAAATTGTGATTTTCCATAGTTATGGTAGTTTACTGGAGGGTATTTCACCAAACTTTGATAGAAAAACCAGAACTTATCATTGGATCCAAAAGCAGCTCTTGGGTACTGATTTGAAAAAACAGCCACAGTGCTACAATCACCATCAGTGGCCTTGTTTGGCTACAATCACCCATGGGGTAAACACCACTAACAGTACCATCATGGTACGAAAACCAGTGGTACTTAAAGATACTGATCGAAAGTCAGAGTAAACAAAGTTAGGGAACTTGAACATCCAGTTTCAATATTCAGAAAGATATTCTTTCAAAGCAATGGCCCCCCCATTTTTTTTTAAACCAGTGTCTCGAATGGTGAGAAAACACACTATGTATTGAGGGGATTGTTGCTAATGCTGAATTAATTGGGTCAATATGAGAAAACTATCGTGATATGTCGAATCACTACCGGATTAGGACCTTAGCGGATGATGTCCCTGTGTTGATCTGATGATGTACCTGTACTTCTATGTGGCTAGTCCATCTATTGATTTGTGTGTTCATCCGTCTACGTGTACAATCTCCGCACACACACACACGCGCGCGCTGATTATACTTAATAATACATGCGTGTATATATGCGTGTATTATATTTTTTTAAAAAAAAAATGTGTTTGGATTATCTAAAAAAGTCATACAAACACCCAGTTGAAATATATAAATATTATATTTATATATAGGTACATACAATTTCAACTAACACCCGATTGCCACCCACTTTGCCCCAGTTGTCCAACAAACATCTCCATGGCCGCTGCTCGACGCGCCTCCGCGAAGGCCGCTTCAAGTGCTGCTTTCTCCGCCGCCTTAGCTTATCTCTCATGTGATAAGCCAGAGATGGGATAGACCCATAATTGGGTAATAGATAAACCATTATGGCTGTTCATTAAATCTAGATAGTAGATTCAATAGATAATAGAATCACTATGGCTGTTCATGAAAAATATAGACAATAGATTGATAATAGACCATCCCCAATAGAGTCAATAGAGATGTTTATTCTTGGGTTTCGCAGAACATTACACCTGTTAGGCTACTAACCCCCAAAAAAATCAAACGACCAATGAACTCAGGGGAATAAGTTATAAGTTTTAAGTTTAAATCTTAAAAAAAAAAAGTAGAATGGTTCAAGGGCCAAAGTTGTAGAACCCTCGGATATGTTTCCCCAGGCTCTCCAACATTTTTGGCATCTGTCTCGGCCTCGTTCATGGGAGACCTCCAGTCAAGCTGGGGGTTCTAATGCAGCTTTGCTTGAAAATTATCTCCAAAAAAATCATTGTTGATCAATGACCACAGGTTTCCCCACTAGAATTTAGCCATTTTGAGGTATCCCTTTTGGGACAGACCCATATGGTCAATGAATCTGTGAAACGATCCTTTTCTCATCCTCTTGGCACTTCACTGGCCTCCCAACGTGCTGCGCTAAGGCCGCAAAGGATGCGAAGGCGAGAGAAAAAGAACGCAGAGCACCACGGGTATAGTTAGTTTATGTTGGCATAGTTTGATATTCTCCAGACTGCAGTTTCCATGAGTTTCCTCTGTGCTTCAATAATCTTCAATGGTGTGTTCCTTCTCCCAAGCAGAATTGAGGTCTAGAGAAAACGCCAACGGGGCAGGTGTCTAAGGGATGGTGGTGTATGCCATGGTGTGCGTGTGAGGTTTTGAAGCTTGGGCCAAAACCCAGCAATGATAGCGTCGCATGTGTCGGCTCAGTCATTATCACTGTCGAGTTTGACCATAGCGCACCAAAGGATGCTCAAGTTGAACGGTTGGTAATCTGTCTACTTGATGTCTCATGATTTCGTTGATTTCCCAAGGAATTGACGTTTGACCCCACGACCTGTCTCAACAAAAATTGGGTTCGGACATTTTTCCGAGACTTGCCTTGGGCAGGATGCATCGGAGAGCTTCCCGGAGAGAATCAAACTGTCAACTGAAAGACTCTGGCCATCAATGGGCGATCTCAAAAAAATGGGCCCAACAAGACATGGCTGCACCAAATTGGTGTACCATGCAGGGTCCCTATTTCGAGAAATCCCAAAATCAGTTCTACGCCGCTCCTTTGATGGATATTGCTCTGAGAATCATGGGCTTGCTTTCACTGCCAAAACAGAAATCTTGACTTGGTCCGCATGCACCTGAAAAACCGAGACGAGTAAGCGAGAGTTGCACCAGAGAACAAGGGAAGTAGCAAAACGTCTAAATGTCAGGGCATGCTATATTTCTTCATGATTCTAGTCTGACGTACTTATATATATACATACATATATATATGTGTGTGTAGGCATAAATTTATCTTCAGCAAACTACAGAGATAATCATATACATTGCTCAATTTTGAATATGTTACAATTTGTCCGAATGACTAATCATGTTGATGTATAGTGTTTGGTCTCGCCCTGTTGTCTCACGCCGGCAAATCAAAACAACATTGAATATCAGTTCACTATCCCCGTCCAATAAGGTACCACATATTACTCACTCCACAAAGTGAAACTCCGAATATGTCGGACTCCAGCAAGCAGAGCAGAAAACTTCAGCATACCCTTGCACAGAAAGTATACATTACTAGGTGTACCACCGCTATCCTTCACTTTCGGTAAAGGGTTCCATGGCGGATGTTGCATACAATTGTTTCGACACAGGTCAATAGCACATCTTATCTGTATACCTATACATCAGATCAATCGAGTCTCTCCGTTTCAAGTTGTGCAAGGTGAAACTCTGAAATAGGCGACTATGACAGGAGCATGTTCAACTCTTGAAAACTATTACTGCGGAACCTCACAAGAAAGTCACTGACAGAACACTCCCATCCGTGCCACGGGCTTTAATGTACAAACTGGCAATCTCACTTTGGCACCTGCGAGTCAACAGCTCATTTCACCACATGTCACTCAATTTCCATGTCATTATCTGGGGTTTTCCTAAAATGGTGGGTACCCACGGGTACCCTAAATCCATGGGTTTTAATAGGGTTTTAATACTAAGTCAATGTCTAATGATTTGGATTGATGGTTTATTAATACTAAGTCATTGACATTAGACATTGACTAATGTACTAATGACTTGGATGCTTTGGGGTATCCCTATGGACCCAAAACCACCCCCCCATGCCTTCAGCGTTGACAACGCCCGCCATAGTTGGGAGAGGACCTGGCCACGGATACCAAGGGGATACCTGGCCACAAAAATATCGGGATCACTGGCGTTGAATTGGGATTCATTAGGGGTTCATTAGGGATTCATTAGGGATTCATTGCGGATTTTTGATGGGATATCATAGTTCTGTCATGGGATATTCAGAATTCATGAAAACTGGAATATAGCCTCTGGCAATCATTGCCGGTGGCAATTCGAGATCTCCAGCATCGAGTCATGGAGGTTTCGAGCGATTTCCGGCGAATCTTCGATCACCAGATGATCTGGCGGATTTCCATTGCCATCGTTGCCATGTTTCATCACCTGAGGGTAACTCTATGGAGAAAAACAAAAACATTACAATAACTAGCAATATGGTTATTCTATAACTAACAATAACCATGTTATTGGCTAATAACTATCTAATAAGCATCAATAAGAATTCGTGATGTAGCCACTGAGGCTTATCCCTCGAACAATCCTGACGAACAGTCCTGGGATAACCATTTTTTTTAGTAGGAGGGGTCACCACTAATAACCATAATTGGATAACTATCTAAAAAAGGAATAGCAATTATTAATAAAACAGGTGAATCGGAGAAGAAATTAGGGATTAGTATGAAGAAACTTGGGATAGCTATCGAACATGGTTTGTTAAGCAGCAATGATTTAAGGGGATATATAAGCATCAAAAATGGTGTGTCGACCAACAATAATTTAGCATAATTTGGGGGATAACTACTAAAAATGTACATATTAAGCAGCCATAATCCAATCAATAGGATTGGTTTAACGGAACAAGAAACCATGGTTTTAACCGAGAAAGAAATCTGGTTGTCCTACAGGTCTTCCCGTTCTCCCGGCCTTTGGAAACCATTGAAAACCATCATGATTTACCGGCCAAATATGGTGGGTGTCCGTGGTGTGTCCATGCAAAACTGGTTCTGTGAATATATTCAGTCAACCTGATAGAACCAAATCTGAGGTATACAGTAATAATGATGTGTGGGTATTATGTCATGTATAGAATATATGCCGAACAATGAGGAGATTTGTATATCTATTTGGGGTCGTGTATACCACTTCCTGATGCAAGCCGATAGCTCGGGAAATGAACAACATCGAGGATATGGGATATATAATATATTATATATAAATATATAGGAAATATGGAGGCAGAATATGTTTCTGATGTTTTCTGATAAAATGATAAAGGTGTGTACGCTATGACCATGACCACGACCACATGGGGAAGTTGATCTTTTTGCCTCCTCCGTAGGTCCATCTGGCCTCAGAAAATGCCACGAACATCATGGGCGAATCATGAGTTAACACAACCACAGATGCCACAGATTTCAGCCATCCAAAAAGAACCTTGACTTTCGGTACAGATGATTCACAGTGACTATCAGTGACTTGCTTTTCATCACTTTGAAAAATCTTTGCGATGTCTATCGATGTCTGAAGCCACATGGTCTTTTGATCCTTCACCCATCAAGAGGAAACTTGGCGCCAAACCGTTCGAATCGGAGAAGCGATCAGTCCTTAGAATCGCGCATCCGATCGCATCGGATCGAGCCCAACGGGCTAGTACCACGTGCCTCGATCACTGAGACCACGGCACGTCTCGCTGCCTGCGCTTTAAATCCACAAAGGGGCTGGGACCCTCTGAGCATCTCATGTCTGTAATCTGAAATAATATCAACATATCTCAACATATCTCAACAGTGCTTGCAGCTTCCGCGGCATTGTTTCTACAGGTTCTAGATTTGTCTCTTTACCGATGGTTTCAACACCCCTTTGGAAAGCCAAAAACATGTTTAAACCCGAATTACTTACAATCCTACAAGTGTTATGGCTGATCTGCTAAAACATGTTAAACCCATAGGAACCAATCAAATTCCGAAGCTGTCATTTCCCTCTCACTGGCCTGGACCCTCTTTCGGCTGTCTGAGGCCTCCTGCTATCGGGACGTTTGCAAAATATTGTGGCATCAGGGTTGGAAAATGATGAAAAAAACATCCAAGTTGCGACATTTTGAATGTCCCCCTGGACATTGAAAAAAAAAATGAAAAAAGCACCTCACGAAAAGCCTGGAAAATTGGTATACTGCCACTGCTTTTGAAGTTAGTAAAAGCAATCCATATCGGGATTTCGAGACCGTTGCCCCAAGCGAAAACTCTCCTTCCGAAACCACGACTCTTTGTTCCTTGGCCCTTCCCAGAAGTGATAGAAATCTAGCAAGTGGCACCATATTTCAAAAACTGTTCGTCATTTGGATTTCTCCAATAGTGGGGGATACGCCAATACCATGGGATACACCGTGTTTTGGCCATATTGAGGCTATCTTGATGCAACAGTTATGATGAAGCGATGAACCGTTTGATCCATCACTGTCCTGCCAGTTGCCGCCTTTCCTGGGGGCCTCAGTAAGGACAATCTGGACCTGAGACCTACCAATTTGGAGAAGTAGAAATGGATTGCAATGATCACCATGATCGCTCCAGAGTCATATACGTAAATGGATGTAAATTGTAAGTTGATGAACATATCTTCATTGGATTTCCGTTTTAGAATTTCCTCCACATTCTTTTATAGCATACATTTCGGACTCCGCTGGGCCATGCTGGGCCCCTCTGACGCTTGCGGCCGGTTTTGCTCAGCAGTGCGGGGTCTCCTGGGAGACAACTGATGTGTTTGACCTCTTGCTTGAAAAACCAAAGAAGAATCTCGGTTTGGATGTCCAAAACCCGGAAGTTGCAGTTTAACCCGATAGTCTTCCATTGCAGTGAAGTTTTCTGGGTCCTTCATATGCAGTCTCTCCAAATCATCCTAAAGAATGGCGCGTTGGGAGATTCATGTCTGTGGTGAAGGGGATACGATGTACATTATACATCAATCTGAAAACCGTGATATTTCATGATATTTACTACCCATTTAAAAAAATGACACAAATTGGACTTATTCAATCCTCGAAATCACCAGTTTGTGGCTTGTGGGTGGGGTACCACTTTCAGTTATGTTCAACCATCTTCGACCGGTTCCCCCCATCTTCTTCGACCAATTTCTGGATAATAATGATTGTATAGCAATTCAGGACACTAAGGGAACCAATTCAAAAAATGGTACAGTGAGGTCGCAGTGAGGTCCTCACGGTTTCTCCAGCCCCAAAAATTTGTTTCCCCATCTGCCTTCGCGCACCAACACCAGGCGCACGAGCCTGCGATCCAAAAATCCACTGGGCTTTTTGTTCACACCAGGCTGGCTGGAACAGATAAACTCAAGAACAATGGCAAATTAATGGTTAATTAGCACGGTTAATGATGGTTAAGACAAAGACTAAATGAAGATCGATGATGATAATGTATGAGAAGTAGTTAGAGTAGATAATGAAGATGAACACGCACTTAAGACGTGAAAAGGAATGATGGTGAAACATGATAAGTAAGATGGTGAATAATGATGCACTAAATGATCGAAGGAAGTTTAGAAGTCAAACTTCCGACAATATGGACAGATGGAAAAGCACAGGTGGCAAGAGTCAGAGAAAAGAAGAGAAGAGAAGAAGAAAGAAGATCAAAGAAGAGGAAAGTCTCAGAAGAAAGAAGATCCAGGTGCGCGAAAAGGTAGGAAAGTCGCAAAACACTGTGTTTTTCCAATGATTTGTGGCTCCGGAGGGTCGAAAAGTAGGCTCGCTAAAGCAGCGGGTGGGGAGCCAGCTGGCCAGATGAGAGATGAAAAATTGTGCGCATTTCCAAGTCAAAATGTATAAAACACACCAGGTTCGGAACACTTTTATCACTTTTTGAAGTTGAGATGTCGAGAAATTTCCCGCCGTTGTGGCCCGAAGCACATTTGGAAGTCAAAATGTACAAAACACATTACTTTTGGAAGCTGTGATGTCGAAAAAGTGCACGCCGTAGTGGCGCGAAGCAGGTTTCGAAGTCAAAATGTACAAAACACACCTGCCTCGGACCCTTTTCGAAGTTGAGATGTCGAAAAAGTGCACGCCGTTGTGGCGCGAAGCACATTTCCAAGTCAAAATGTACCACCTCAGCTTCCGGAAGTTGAGATGTCGAAAAAGTGCACGCTGTTGTGGCGAGAAACACATTTCGAAGTCAAGTGCGAAAAATTGAGGGGTACGGAGCACTTTTGGGCGTTCAGATGTCGTTTCGCCTGGCAGGCGCAAGGGATTGGGCACCTTGTCAGAAGTGAGCAAAACGTGAAGGTTTTGTAGCATGTCCAACAATATGGCAGGCGTGGGGCATATGAAGAGGATCTGGCAAGATGCATTTTCCGTGGCAGGGGTAGTACAAGAGACATGTTCATCAGAGATGTTAGGAGGTCCGGGCGCTGATTTCCTGAGAGGGGTTGCATTTTGGAGCATCAGATCTGCGTGACAGTTGCAGCACTTCGTATGATCTGGCATCAATTTTTTGTGGCAGGCGCAGCAGTTTAGACAGGTGGAGTGGAAAAATCGCAAAACGCATTGGTGCAAGGCCGTCAGCTCTGCACTCAGCTTTCCATTTTTGAAGGAAGTCTCGCAGAATTGTTTCGTTTTTGACGTTGTCAACTTCGAAAATTGGGGAAGTCTCGCAGAATTGTCTCGTTTCTGATGTTGTCAAGTTCAACAACTGAAGAAGTCTCGCCAAGTTCAAAAATTGAGGACGTCTCCCAGGATTGCTGCGTTTTCAAGCTTGCAGGTAGGCAGACAGACAGACAGACAGGGACAAACAGATAGATAGATCGATCGATAAATAGATAGATAGACAGATTGATTGATTGATAGGTAGACAATTACAACTACAAGTACCACTACACTGCGCTACACTACTGCTACAACTACAAATGCAAATATACCACGCTACATTACACTACACTAATTACACTACACTACTCTAATTACACCTAATTACACTACACTACACCAATTGCACTAACAACTACAACAGCTACTACCACAACTACAACTACAATTGCAACTACACTACACTACACTGCAGCACACTACAACTGCAAATGCAATTACAACTACAACCACCCTACACTACACAACACTACACTACACTGATTACATTGCATTACACTACAACCACAACTACCACTACATTACACTACACCACACTACACTACACATACTACACTACACTACATTACACTACACTGCACTACACTAATTACACTGCACTACACTACAACTACAGCTACACTACCTTACACTAGACTACACTACACTATACCACACTACACTACACAACACTACATTGCATTACATTACACTAATTACAGCCACAACTCCAACTGCAGCTACAACTAGAACTACCACTACATTACGCTAGACTACACTGCGCTACACTAACTACACTACACTGCACTACGACTACAACTACACCACTTTACAATACACTACACTAGACTACACTACTACGCCATACCACACTTCAGCACACAAGACTGCAATACACTACACTACACTAATTACACCACACCACAACGGCAACTGCAACTGCAACTACACGACACTAATTACACTACATCACAACTACAACTCCGCTACACTACACTACAACTACAACTGCACTACACCACACTACATCCAGCAGTTGTGGTGAGGTGACCATTGCAACCATTGCAACCACTCCAGAAACACAACTCCAATCACTTTTCGGTCCATCAGTGGATTCGCTCTGCCATCCGTGATTCACAACAACCAACCTCTCCTATAGGTTTCCTATTTCTGAAACTTCCGCCACCGCCTTGTGCGGTACTACTGGTAAATTATGATGATAAATAAATATAGTAAGGATATATATATAGTCCTGTCAAAGGGATCTCTATCCAGGGATGACGCCATGCCATTTGCCGCAAGCAAGAGCATTGCGGCATTGTGCAACTGCCACGATTTCGGACTTATTCCTTTTGGCAAAAGCTGAGGATCGCCTAGACTCATCTTTCATTTCGAGATTTACCATTCACTTATTTCTCATAGCTATGGTATAGATGGCCCATAGAAACAGGTGATCAAGATGATCAAAAGGATGATTTACCTATTCAAAACTGCTGATCTTCCAGTTCTCAAAAATTCGAGCTCTCCAGACCCTTCGCTCTCGGACCTTGGATCCCCGAAGCCCCAAGGGATCCCAACCCCCAACGGAGAACCCACCAGCCACGGCCTGTTTCATTCGTTCATCCAATTCCATGGCAGCACGCGCTGCCTGCGTGATCACTGAGGCCACCTGCAGCCCCCAATGGTTCTGGATGGTTAATGGATGGTTCATGAACAATCCATGGAAAAAAATGGATGGTTTTGGTTTGGGGTTATGGATTGGACATCGAAAAATTGGTCCATGTAAACTTAAGATCACTTGAAAACACTTGCAAATATGCAAAAGCGCCTCAATCTTGCAAATGAGGCAGCTGGTTCATACTTCAAATCCAATTGCGTCTCAAACAATCTCAAAAATAAATCACCTGGATTAATCAGATCAATAATTGGTTGGTGAACCACCATTCGGTCCATCCGGTCTAATGGGTCAAAAATACCATCCAAAATGAATGGCATAACTTAACTATAAAAATGAGCCATACAAGTCACAAGCTGGGCAAAAAAACAAGGTCTATGATTCCAGTATATAGATGTATGTAGTATTTTGAGCCAATGACTGTTTCTTGTCACTCCGATGATCTCTGATGCATTTGTGCCAAAAAGCAGCAACTTTACGATTTGATTTTGTGAACGTAGCATCAACACCTTTCAACGTGGCGTACATGCCCGTAAAGTGACGTGAATACTTGGATTCCTTCTACCCAAATAGGACACTTTCTAGTGACGATGAAAAAGGTACACAGTGGCGCGGTGACTTTGTTTGTACGGTGACACATTTTCGACGTTTCTCAGGTTCCCGGTGTTCAAAACTTCAATTCAAACTGAATGGAAATTATTCATCCTTGCGCGAAATCCTTGCGCCATCCTTGCGCGACCACAAGGGGAGTTTGCGCGCGGACAATTTTTCAAACTGAGCTTGCGCGACCTTGCGCGAAGATGAATTCCTGAGATTTGGTGCATTTTTGCTTGCGCGATGCAGGCACGAAGCTGATTTCGGACTTGGGTTTCTTGGCTTCTCAGA
>Ga0126342_10013655_pt1 | contig 14360 bp, 13 predicted proteins | sample Cyp1metagenome_FD_92528 | JGI IMG/M metagenome (GOLD analysis project Ga0126342, IMG submission 92528) | Coral microbial communities from Lord Howe Island, Old Settlement Bay, Australia - Cyphastrea 1 metagenome | ecosystem: Host-associated > Invertebrates > Cnidaria > Coral ...
ACCACTTCCCTTCGTCACCACTTCCCTTCTTCACCACTTCCCTTCGTCACCACTTCCCTTCGTCACCACCCCGTCATTGTATGCACCCTTATTCTTTTGTTATGTATTGTTATGTTATGTATTCATATACGATCTACCGCCCTTCATCATTTCAAGTCTCAGAATTCTATTTGTCCGTAACACGGAAGTATTGCTTCCCAACTTCCTTTGATAACTTTTTAAAGGTAGCTACTGGTTTAGTCAATAAGTAGGACTTATGATAGATACATCAAACTAGTTTGCAAACCAGTTTGTAACTGGAGGGGCGCCGCGTTGTATAGAATGGCGAATAAATGTATATTGATGGTACTTGACCAACAAACAAATCAAACAATGGAGATAAGTAGTGTTAATTCACCAAGTGTGGTCATGTTAAAAAACGCAGTAATGTTAACTAACGGGATGCTATTGGTTTAGAGGAAACTATGGTAAATGTTTCTCTACTACCAAAATTGAGGGGGATGATGGGGTTAACCATCATGCTTGGTTTGTTGGGGGAAATTAAGGGAAACAATGTGTTCTACCACTAAAGTTGAGGGTACGGTATCCATTTATGGAATGGTCGATTGTAGGCTGAAGGGGCTTATTTAACATGTGAGAATGATTGAGCATGGTTAAATAAGCCAGACAATGTCAACTAAAACGCAATCATAACATGTACATATGGCTTTGACGGTTTCAATGCGTTGGTTTGTTGGGGAAAATCGCAAAAACCTATGCTAACCATGATTTTTCACAGCTAGAAACAAAATTAGATATCCTGCGCCACTTCCCGAAAGGGGGAATGTAACATGTTGCAATGGGTAGTTTACCAGCAAAAATTGGCTAAACCATTACAAATTCAAATTGCCATCGCGAAATCTTACAATGAATTCACCAACCAAATTCCCAATTATTGTCAAAAAGTTATTTCTCCATTTTCTGGGTTATGATAAACAATATAAAAAAAGAACACCGGCAAGAGACCCCAAACAGTGTGGGGAAAGGGTTCATGCGGGAACAACTTGTGGACCTGCTGACATTCAAGATGCGAAATTAAGGGATACAGAAGCAAATCTAATATGTGAAACAAAAAACAGGATGGGGAGACTGCGGCCCACACTTTGTGCGAGCCTGCGCGGTCCAAATGGACATGTGGACATATCACAAGAGCCATTCTATGCGAAAATTCTCTGGAAAAACGCCGCCGCCCAAGACCATGAGAAGACCACGGCCCACACTTTGCACGAGCCTGCGCAGTCGAAATGGACATGGACATATCACAAGAGCCATTTTACGTGAGAATTCTCGGGAGAAACGCCGCCGCCCAAAGCCGCAGTCGAAATTCACATGGGCACGGAAGCCAGATGGAGCACCCTGATCAAGCACCGGCCTTAAACGGCCTTAACTCTCACCGTGCACCCCTCAGTGTAGACACACTGTTCGGGGAACAGCCTATAGATTCTTGTGCAATATTGTAAACAAAAAATTCTACCCTTACTTCATCTTACTTCCCAACTTCAACAGTTTACCAAGTTTACCCTAGCTTCCCCAGCTTTCCAAGTTTCGTTGAGCCCCAGGTTGAGCACGGTATCCATCATCCCCGGCATCGACGCCCGCGCCCCGGAGCGCACGGCCAGCAGCAGCGGCTTCCGCGCGTCGCCGAAACGACGACCGCTACGCGACTCGACAAAGGCTAAGGCTGACTCGGCCTGCTGATGGGTGGGTGAGAAATCTGGGAAAATGGTCATCTTAAGTCTTACTCCTCAAAAATGTGTGTGATTTTCGGATCAAGAAGGCAAAAAGTGGTAACCTTACTAATCGATAAATTGGGGATTTGAATGATCAGCTGAACAACTGGGAATATGAGTCAATAGAAATTTGGACTTTACCAAATACACACCGCAAACAATGGGAGGAATCATTGCGTTCGAGTGGATCTGCTGGGGTTTCGACAAAATTTCAGAAACAATGGCTGGCAACAACCAGTGGAATTTCAGGTTGAACAAAAAGGGCATCAGATGGTAAAAGACATGGAGGGTTGAGTGGCTTTAGTCATGATTGGAAAATTCGTGGGCCTCGTATTTGATGGAAGTCAAGAATCAGCCTAGTGGTTAGTTGCAGCAGCAAAAACTGGAGAGATGAAGGTCCAGAGAGCCTCCTTGCCATGCCCAGGCCTTACAATCAATAAACCTAACATTAAATTTCAACCACGTTTGATCATGTTGGGCCGATAAGGAAGCATTGGGGCACCTGGAACATGATCCAGAGCTGTTCGGTTTGGGATCTAAAAACATGGCTTGGAATCAGGTCTTCCGGGTACCGTTGTGAAGAGAGGGCAAGCAGGGCATCTGAACATAACACCTTTTCTAAGAATGGAACATACGGTTAATGAACATTGTTGATTCTTTACCCGCAAAACAAAGTATCTCCCTGTGTCTGTTGCAGACTCACAAAATTTGAATATCTGACTTTTTATGTGACAACATATGTTTGTCACTCAAGTCTGCAAAAGTCAATGTTTTACCACGACATGTGAGGATGGATTTCAAGTCGATGACAGACATACAATGCATCTAAACTAAGCAAGCAAAATTACCAACCATGATTTCTATCAAGGCTAGTTCTGCGCCGATTTCCAAGAACTCAAGGCTAACGAACGCCCTGCCTGTTTCCTCAGTTCGGGAGGGTAGCTGCCATTGTTCTCGTAGAAATCTTAGCACGGCCAAATGGGAGTGGTGCTGGTCACCATGTGTCTTTCGCTTGCGTGCGAAGGAAAATATCGAATGCAGGGTGGCTTTAGGGGCCGGACATATTTTGGAATGGCGATCATGTTTTCCCAGCATGTTGTACTTGGATGATTTTGGATGTACTGGCACACTCTCGCGAAAATACCAGGTCGACTATCCGCATCAGCATTTCGGCCGGGACCAATCATCCAACATCATCTATCACCAGCTCGCAACCATTCCAACCTCCTCCATCATGACCCTTTGGCGGATCGAGGTGCAAGTGCGCAGCTCGGTGGTCAAGGTGAAACCTGCAGGCACCGGTAGACCGATGGATGCCATCTCCGCCAAATTGGCACCTTTGCCGCCCAACCTGGTGGCTGATGACGCTTTGGGATCGCATGGCTTCATGGCGGGTATATGATATTGCTTTGTTGGTTCATGTGCAAACACTTTTTAATCAGTATCAGGATTCGTCCCAAGAATGACTCCCATCACAAGCTGCGGGAGAACGTCCAAACAAATCAGACCATTTTCTGGTTGGCTGTTTGGTTCAGAGCCGAAGGTATCTTTGTGCCACCGCCGGTAGCTTGGCTCAACCATATCCAGATATGCATGTCTGAAGACGGGGCATGCACCTAAAGTAGCCCAGTGGGTACACTGATGATTAACCAATGGCTTTGGCGTAGACCGCTCAATACCATCTGATTCCAAGTGCAAATAAAAGAACCACTGCTTCCAGAACCACAAAATAGCAACAATTTTTTCGACACATAGGTCTCACCCGATAAAAAACACATACATAAAACATCGAGGGCTTCAGAATCCTAGTGACATCATGGGTTTAAAAATCCTAGTGGCATCACGCCTGCGTACCTTTCTTAGCCAACCAGGTGCCATCGGCTTCGGGTCTCCAAGCAACAAATGCTTCATGTCAGCTCTCCCATCGGCCTGTCCGTCTCCGAAGCTATAAGCCCATTTCCTGTCGCGGGTCTAAAAGTCCATTGAACATGGGGATTTCACGGGGAATATGGGGATAGAACGAGATATAGTTCACTAACCACATCTAACCTGGGCGTGCCTGACAACGGAATATACCCAGCACATGGCAGTTTGAATGGGGAAACTAATGATTAACCATCATATCAACATTTGGCGTAACCGACAAACCCACATATTCTGAAATACGTGGAGGAATAAAATTGAACCTGGAAAGGTGGAAACTGACAATTTCAATCAATGAAAAGTGTTTGGGTGTTCATCCCAAATACTGGGTGACTAATGATCTTGGCTAGTACCTCCACAGCTAGGGTTCTTCTTTATGGCTAGTGCATACACACATGGATTATATATACGTATATATATATAATTATATATATATAGAGACAGCACATACATATACTTCGCTGCAATCTAACATGGCAATGGAAAACTCACCATCTACATGACTGCATGGAACCATTTCACCCACAACTCAAAAGTCGTCCATTTCCATTGTTCTTGGTTTACCAGAACAAATCACTGCAGGGTCCCGGTTCCCAGCACTTCAATGCTGCGCAGTTGCTTCGTTGTGGACCCCAACCGCATCACGCGGGTCCCGCCGTCCCGCAGCTTGACGACCGTGGCTTTTTCGGCCAAAACGGCTTCGATTTTTGCGGCACCTGAGGTGTTCTGTTCTTTCCTTCAGCCCTTGGTCCCACGATGTCTCAAGAATCGGCCTTGAAATTGGGTCATCAACTTGATGGGTTGGTGGTTGAGCTGCCAATCTTGTAGACATATGTAGACATCATGTAGACATCATGTAGACATCAGTCATGGGGTCATCAAGCTAGCTTACTGATGTAGGAAGAAATTCTTTGTTAGTTAAACTTGAAAAAACTTAGCGAGATTGAAGTGTGTGACGACGGCATGAAAATGCTGTTGCAAAAATGTTTCATTTCTGAACGAGATGTATATCTAAAAAGATACATGGGCGGACAGGGGAAATCATAAAATTGTCCAAGTCTTTACACCTGTCTGTCCCAGAGGGTGTCCCCGGTGCCATTCCACGCCTTTGTTGCAGCCGCCAATCAATCGGGGCCAAGCTGGTCGCCCCCTGTTCTCTCAGCGTGTCGTGGCGTAAAAGAGGGAATCCAGTTCAGCAAGCATTTGGCGCAACTATGTCATGAACATTTGGCTAGCATGATTTCTGTGAGCACAGTAATCCGTTCAGGATCAACCAAACTTGCAGTGCTTGCATCTTCTTGGCCACGGCCGGCTGATCACAAATTCTGAAACTGGCCCTGCTGGATTTGCAAACGCCCTGTGTTGAGTCGATGCAAAAGGTCCTCCGATTCTTCTCCTAAGGTGGGTTTGTCTTGATTCGTTCGTTAAAAAAACAAAACAAATTTTCGAAAACCACAACTTCTGCAGGCTTCAAGGCTTTTCTGAACTCCTTGTGGCAGAAAAAAGGATCCGGAATTGTTTGGGGTCTCTTTTTTTTCCTTCAATTTTGTTTTTTTTGACTTCCTGTTCTGTCCGTTTTCCTTGTTATTTGCAGCATTTTGGAGCTGGAAGCTGCCATTTCAACGGTACTTGCAACATTTTGGAGTTCGAACCTCTCATTTTCCACAATCATATTTGCAACACTTTGGCGCTCAAAATTATTATGTTGCAGGGTCATTAGTTTGCAACTGGGGTTAACATAGGGTTAGTTTGGGGTTTATTCAGTTTCATTTAAGGTTTGTGCATAAGATTTTCTAACGCTTATTTATGCATGAGAAGTAAGAGGACATTGAAATGATCATATCACATCATGTCTATGATTTTCTGGACTTGAATCATTCTTAAGCCATTCTCGAGTAAACGGACATTGCTGGGGACACCACAGATCGACTGGCAGAGGGATTTGCAATGACTGCCCCAGCCTTTTTTTGGCTCAATTTGGACCTCCAAGTGATCTCCAAGAGCTTGCAATGGCCTGCAAGACCTTCACTGCCTCCGGGCATGGGCCGTGGGCACCGGAGGCCCCGAACAAAAATCATGGACGTGGACGTGCAAAATGAAACAGAATAGCGACATAGCCCGCAATGAGAGCAAATGCACAAGGACACTCACACACACACACACTCACTCTAAAACAATGGTGCGCAATCCACAATGTGCGCAAGCGCAAAGATTCGCACCAATGTGTGGTTCATAATACCTGACAAAAGCACAATGGAAATGCCACCATATCCAAATTGAACACCACATAGCCACACTGCAGACTTGTCACAGCTGATGAAGGCCCCCCAATGTCACCCGTAAAACCGCTCCACCAAACCCGTCCTGGAAGGCAACGGTTCACCAAGCCATTGTAACTTTTTCATTCGGGTTTCCCTGGCACAGCAACGAATTTCAAACTGATTGGCGTGGGATGCAGGGGGTGCACGTCAGACATAGCAGCAAAAATCACGTCAGCTCTTAGCCTAATTGCATCAAAAGTCTTTGTTTGGGGGGGACGTAAAGGTGGCAACACCATTTTTTTGAGCTTCAAAACTAGCTGTTGGCGTGTGATCACTCCTTAGCTGACCCTTCAATCGATAATTCTTCATTGTGCTTGGCGAAAGCGTGCCATGCCACGCGGGAAAAGGGAGCGCGTTGATGGCACACGGCATCGGCGTTGCTACATGGACAGTCGGATGCATGGCAACACGCTGCGCCAATTTTGTCAGAGTCAGGTCAACATGGCAGAACAGTTGTTTAAAACATTTTAAAACCATTCGACACACGGTCGGTATGCTCGCAATCTCAATCGCTCCATGCGAACTCTCCACGGCCCCATTCCTTGTATCCCTCAGGTGGCTGGAGCTTCCAGCTCTGCTTCGCCAAATGCATCCGAAACAAGCCGCGGATGCTTGCTGCAGGGTACCTGGTGGTTTTACCCCAAAGAACGTTGACCTCACCAAAATTATCTGACAAAAATGCTGACGCATATTAAATAACATATTAAATGGTTGACATTTATCTTGACCTAAATTTTGGCACCTAGCCCGACATCTCATCTAACAATGCTTCTGACTTCTGACGTTTCACATCGAAATTTTAAAATATGACATCTAACCCCATAAATTCTTGCAAAAACGTTGACTGTCATCCCGATGCATAGCCTGACATGTCTTCGGACACATGCGTTGACATTGATCCAACAATGACCCGTGACCGACATAAACTCTAGCCTAGAGCTTCCCACATGACAAGCGGAAAAAGTTAAACAGTTAAACTTTATAATTTGATATGCAACGCCGGATTTTGCATTTTGAAAAGCCTGCCATGGGTGATGGCAAAACAATGACGAAAGAAGGAAATGCTCCATTAAACTTTGACCAGGTACACTGCTCCATTGGCTTCGAACCGCATAAACACATCTTGTTGCTCATTGTCCGTGCGCAGCTGCATCCACCCCTTGTCCAGGTCTGCGGCAAACCCGAGGACTTCGGTGACGTTCCACTGTGCAATTTGCAATGGCTCCGAAGCGCTACCGTGCCACCAGCAACATCGTTGGCCATCAAAGGCCCAGCCATTTGCATCATCTCCGACGCCTTTACCATCGTCATCATCTCCACCCTCGAAATCTGTACTGAGCCAACCCAGCTGAGGGCAGTCGAACTCGCTCAAGATCTGGATTTCATGATAAAACTTGCCTCGGCTCCGGGCCAACTTCGGCGTGCCGCAGGTGAACCAAATGTTGCCATGTGGTGGTGCTTTGCTTGGTTTCAAAGCAGAGAGCCCAACCAGCTGGGGCTCCGGTCCAGGGCTGGCACCTGCACGCAGCAAAGCCTTGGTCACAGGGCTGTTGGGATCGTTTGCCCTCGCAATGTCTAGGGCGTGAACATGTCCGATGCCAGCAGCATTCACATCCACAACCCCAAGAAGAAACTCCACAACCTTCAAATGACCTTCGGCTACTGCCACATGCAAGCTGTGCACCCCGATGTCGCATCCTGAAGTATGGAAAAATCTCACCATCTCCACATCGCCGTTTTCAACAGCGACAGCCACTCCATCATCCTTCGCCTTTTCCAAGCTGCACCCGGACTTGTGGAGAGATTTCAGGACATCTAGTCGGCCAAAGTGGGCTGCTTGCAGGATAGCGTTGGCTTCAGATTTGCTTGCTTTTTCGAGGCATCCGGACTGAAGGAAAAACATCAGCACTTCAACATGACCGTTTTGGGCCGCAGCTTGGACAGCATTCTTGCTTGGAGTTTCCAAGCTGCACCTCACACAGTGGAGGTATTTCACGACATCCAAGTGGCCATTTTGGGCTGCCTGAGTCATAGGGGTGCATCCACTGTTGTTTGCTGTTGCCAAGTTGCATGCTGACTCGTGTAGAAATTTTACCACGTCTGCATGGCCGCTTTGAGCGGCAAGGATAGCTGCAGTCCATCCATCCAAATCGGGTGTTTCCATGCTGCACCCTGAATCGTGTAGAAATCTCACGATCTCCAAGTGACCATTTGCCGCGGCGCTGGCAAGAGGAGTGATTCCATCGCAGTCAAATGTTTCCATGCTGCATCCGGAGTCGCGCAAGAATTGCACCACATTCAAATGGCCACACGCCGCTGCATTCACTACAGCTGGACGAGATTGATGTTCGGCTGAGCCTTCCAGGCTGCCTTCCAGGCTGCATCCCGAGTGATGGAGAAATCTAACCATTTCCAAATGGCCCGATCCTGCTGCATAGAACACTGGAGCACACAAACTCTTGTCTGCTCTTCCCAACTCGGTGCCCCCGTGCAATTGCAATGCTTGGATGGCACTGATGTGGCCTCCCCCCGCAGCCCAATGCAGTGCTGTTGCTCCATTCCATTCAGCGGCGGGGGGAATTCCTGCACCGACCAACGCGTGGATCGCTGCGACCTGCCCGGCCTCAGCAGCTTGGCACAGCGCCGCCACGCCATCATCGTCTGGCTCTGCTGCCTGTAGCAAGCGTGGAATCTGCGACGCCACACCGAACCGCGCCGCCAGCTCCAAACGTCCACCCCGGTTGCCTGCTATGACGGGGAAGAAGGGCAAAGCAAAAAACGACATGGCGACGTCGTGCGCCAGTGCTGTGAAGAATGTCAAGGCAAATGTGAGCAGCACCAACAGAGCGACGATCACCACAGCTGGCTGTTCAGCCACAAGGCAGTGACTTCCGACTGAAGCAGAATAGATCAAGGTACATAGCCACAAAATTCCCAAGGTTTGGAGGAGCCGAAGTCCCAGCAAGGATCTGAAGAGCTTGTGTTGCACCACCAAATCTGCCGTATTGCAGCACCAGTAAACGCTGAGGAAGCCGCTGATGACACCCACAAAATTTTCCTTCTTGAGGAACTGAGACCAAGCCAGGTTTAAGCCAAAGCTTTGGGATTTGAAAACCATGGCGATCAACAGCAGTTCTGCTGCCAGTATCACAGGCAAGTATGGCTGTTGTATGCCATGCCGTTTGGCACCGATCGGCCGAAGACATATGCCCAGCAGCGCCCAAACACCAATGCGCGAGAATGTGTCGCACCACCTGAACCAAACCAAGACGCCTGCTGGCAAGACGTGTTTCTCCATTTTGCAGCTCTCAGGAACACATAGTTCATAGGCTTTGTTGATTCCCATAGCAACAGTCAGGATGGACAGCGCAATTGACCCCCACAAAAGTTGCAAATCCAAGGAGTTTTCTTTGGGCGGATCCAACAGCAGGGCATACAATTGCAGCAAGCTCGACGGTGCAGCCTCGGTCAACGCAGCCACCATCTTTTCCTCTTGCAAGCGACGAGTCATCCCATGCTGCCAGGAATTCAATGCCATGATCAATGGTTGGACCTGTAGTATGTACAGCAGAAAAGTCTTGTAGCCAGGCTTGGGTTCCCCATGTTCATTCAAGCCTTGAGCGAAATAGCCAAGATTGGTTTCACTGTCGCATCGTTCCCAACTCACATACCGGTGGCTAAAAGCTAGGCATCCACTGCCGAGCCAAATCAGGATCATTAAAAAAGCAAAAACATACAGCTTCTGCTTGCAGCATGTGTATGCGACATACATATCGGACAGCATGTCGGCGAGCCAAAGCAAAACCATCAGAGCCACTTCTGCTTTTGCAACGAACCTTTCAACATGCTCTTGACGTGCGAATCGCAAAACCAAACAGTCAGCAACGCGCGTACTGCACGTCTTGAAGACATACAGAGCTGGCACCAGCATACAAATCAGCAACAGCTGCATCCAGTGCTGACCACATGCAATGATCATCCAATGGATGTTCATGAACATCTGCCCAATGAAGCAGTGCGGCACAGCTGAATCTTTCCCGATCTGTAGCTTGAGAGGTTCTCGCAACAATATGGCGAAGCCAATGGCTGCCCCAAGCAAAGCACAAACGAAACAAGCGAACTTCACCCTGAAGCCATGGCCGAGGACTGGATGGAGATCTGGTGGAGGTCCCTCCTGAGCTGATGGATCTGGTCGATCTGGTCGATCTGGTGGCTTTTCCTTCGCTGGCAGCAAAGGGGTCACCTCTTCATCACTCACCGCGGCATTTCTCGGCCTTGCTTTCCAAAAACGTGACAGGCCACACCCCATGGCCGGTTCTTGTAGTTTTGTGTCCTAGCAATAGTTTCTGTCATTGGGGATTCATCATCCCAAGCTGATGGGAAAGTGCTGTGCAGGGAAACAACAGAATTTGTTGATGTTGGTGGATGTCCTTGCGAAACGCCCTGCTCTCAAAGCCAGAATGCGAGCGATCCGAGTGACCGGTCTGAGACAACCTTGGATTAGAGCTCTGAATTGAAACATGAAATACGGACATGAAATGTTATGAATAATTGTTAATTTTCATTGTCATGTATCAGCATTTGGGGATAACAACCACAATAAATAGCCGGGTTTATTCATCCGGGGTTGACATTATGGATTTTGCAAGGGACAAACAGTTGCAATAATAGCATTTTTCCATATTTTTCCTTCAATGTGAATCTCAAAAACGTGGCAGCGTTGGGAGATGTTGCTGTTCGAAGTCAAGTTTGGATCCATAGCTACGTGCGGCCAAGGCCAGGGCTAATCAAAGCAGTAAAACCGAGTAAAACCGTTTTCGACAGCTGAAATCTGGCTACGCTTTGTGAATTTCATCAGCTTTTAATGAGCTTTTTATATGTGACCACGATCAAACCTCTTGTTGAGGCTGGAAGTTTTGGTCAGGAGGCCAATGTCTTCAGTCCCCAGCCGCTTCTCACATGGTTGTTGGTTACCCATCTTGCTAAAAACACTCTGTTCAGTGGGGGAGAATATCTCCATTTCGTGTCCGTGTTGCCTCAGAAACTCCAATTTTTGCTGAGTGAAACCCTTTGAACCAGGCCGCTTTGGGTCACTGGGAGAAGGTATCTGGTTTCAGATTGGGATCACCACAAGCCACAAGCACGGCAGCGGCGATAGTATCAACATGATGCCCTGCTATCGTCATCTTATATAGCCCTATGCATAGTTTCTTACCAACGCAAACCTTCAAATGTGGAATTTGGGGTCTCCCATCCCAGCCCAACCTAAACAGAGACAACAGGCAAATTGAGTCTCCAACAATGCTGCCAATTAGTGCCCAACATAGTTCGATAGTATGGCTGGGTTGACTGGCCCAATTATGGCGGATCCACGGGACAATTTCCAGCCTGAAAAAGCCTTGCCATGGCGTCTCGTCACACAGATTGGAATGCACCAGCTAAGAAGTGCATGATGTGCGCCCAACAAAAAACGGGAGGAGAGCTTTGAGAAACCTCTGCCAGTCTGAGTCGATTGTACACATTTTGTTAGGCCATCGCTTGAGCAGCACCAGATTTCAGGATTTCAAGCGGACATTGCACCATTTCAGCTCCCAAATCAGCCCCTGGACATGTACTGCGATTGGAATATACCACTCAAACAATGGCTGCAACATGGCAGTAGGCAATAGATTCGTTTCGGGCCAAGCCATCGAAGTGGAAGATCTATTCCAATACAAAAACAGCATTGTTAAGATACTCAGATTAATCGAAGGAGGTTTCTTCAGAGTTCCAATGATTCATCCCATTTGCAGGCCATGGGTGACTTGAAAATACTAGCACCGTCGAAATCCATACGACACTTCTAAATGGGATTGTTTTTTATGCCCCACGATTTCCAAATGATGAAACATGACTATATTGTAATTGAGAGAGATATACATATATATATATATATTTATATTGATACTAAATAAACTAAAACTTGCAAGCCCAAAGGGTCGTTGGAATTACCTCGTCCTTTGTTCGCTGTCCTTTTCCAAACTTTCAATCAGCACTCCAGCCACCAACTTTGGGTGCTGGAGAGAGATCCATCATTTTCATCCCTTTTCATCCCTTTTGATCCCTTTTGATCCATGGTTTATATGGTTTTGTACATCGCTTCATCCACCTTTCCACCACCCTTCAAGGCAAAAATCATCACTGGCGTCTCCGTTTCCCTTCCTTCCATCACTTCCATCACCTCACAGCTGACGCCGCTGACGCCGCCGTCGGATCGCAGCAGTTGGGCTTCTGGCCAGCGCTGCCGCAGCGCGGCCCAGAGATCCATGGCCTTTTCAGCGCTCCGCACACCGTGCGCCAGCAACGTCCAGGTCTCATCATGCGAAAGACTGGAGATGAGATCCAACAGGGAGGAGATCATAGGAAAACTGCAGTCATAAGTGATGTCCGCACCCAAAATCAGGTCATAGAAGTCATAGTTCCCATGCTCATCCACTGGACTGTTCTCCAGGTTTTGGCCCATTGGAGAACAGTCCATTGGTGGGTTGTCACCTTGGAGATCAGATCCAAATAGCTGGTATAGTATTGTCAGCTCATGAAACAACACTCCCTGGGTTGTTTGTTTTGACCAATACATGAGCTATTGACTAGAAATGCATTCGGCGGATTTCACCAACAAGCATAACAATCAATGGAGATGTATCGCTAAGAAACGTGACACACATATCATCCGAAAAACAAAGCTCTTGCCGCTATAGAAACATGTAGAAACATGCATTTTGCCGGTAGAATCACCATGACTCACCAGCCGAGGTTCCCAAAAAATCATCAAACATCAGCACGTAAAACTTTTGGAAACTCCTACCATGGTGTAAAATAGTGATACATCTCCCTACAAATCACCAAGTTATGGCTTATATCAACATATAAGATATATATCAACATGTTTCATCACCCAAAACGGGATAACACCAGCTAAAACCCATCATTTCCAGCACGTTTCAACCAACAAAGTCAGCACTGGTCACCATAAGTCATAGGTTCCTACCAGGTTCTATCATCCAAATTAATCACCATCATTTACGATGTATCTCACCGTATATTCACCACGTACTCACCGAATGGAAGGATGAAATTCTGCACCAGTTGGTGACTTTTGGTAACATGATTCAACACTGTAAGACTGTAGATAGTGTGAAGATTAGGGGATGTTTACCTACCAACAGGTTCAAGATTTCTCCATCCACAGTATTTACCATGGATTTCACCATCATTTACCATGTATTCACCTATAAATTCACCAATTCACCACATATATCGCCATATTGAGATTTTGCGAAAATGTACCCCCATATCATCAATTTTAATAAGATTTTCCATGAAATAAACCATCCAGCTATTGGGATATCCCCATATACTCACCACATAACCATATACCATATATTTCCATATATTTCCCATCTAAATACCACACATTTCCAATGCACAAGAAATCAACACTCACCACATATATCACCATCATTGACACTGTGCTCACCATATATTCATTATGTGGTTGGTGGTTTCAACCCCTCTGATAAATATGAGTTGGGATGATGACATTCCATTCCCAATATTATTGGAAAGTCAATCCAAATTCCATGGTTCCAAAGCACCAACCAGTAGTTCACTATAAATTCACCACATATTTTCAATTTGTAAATCCCATATCAACATATATCAGCTTCATTAACCATCAATGAACCATCAATTCACCATGGGTTAAAGGGCTATTTCCCATGGATTTCAGCCATTTCAGCCATTTCCACCCTATAAGTTGCAACCCCTCTGAAAAATATGAGTTCGTCAGTTGGGGTTACTATTCCCGATATATGGAAAGTCAATCCAGAGGGTATTTCCCATGGATTTCAGCCATAAATCCACCGAGTTTCCCCAGGTGATTTTCCTCACCTCGAAGCGCCGCTCGTTCAGCGCCGCCGTCTCCGCCAGGCGCCGCCGCACCGCCGCCGGGCCGTCCGCGGCCGTCGTGGTGGCCGCGGCGCCGAAGACGCGGCAGGCCACGGCGGCCACCAGGCCGCAGCCGGCGCCCAGGTCCAAGACGCGGAAGGCACCGTCACCTGGGGAAAAAGTCAGGGGAAACCCCCCAAAAATAGGGATTTTCATATGGAAACCAGCTGGATTTTCAGATTTTGAAGTGTTTCATGGATTTTTCCACTGATTTTTAAATGTTCTTGTGTTTGTTTTGAAATGTCATGGGATTTTCACGGGTTTTCCGAGCGATTTGTCATGAAACATGGCCTGGAACACACCATTTTTTTTGAATGTTCGCAGCTCTGTTTGTTTTAAAATGTCATGGGATTTTCACGGG
>Ga0126342_10013656_pt1 | contig 14360 bp, 12 predicted proteins | sample Cyp1metagenome_FD_92528 | JGI IMG/M metagenome (GOLD analysis project Ga0126342, IMG submission 92528) | Coral microbial communities from Lord Howe Island, Old Settlement Bay, Australia - Cyphastrea 1 metagenome | ecosystem: Host-associated > Invertebrates > Cnidaria > Coral ...
CCAGATAGAATGCCAAATAGAATGTCAGAAGATATGTCAGATAGAATGCCAGAAGATTTGCCAGTAAGAAAATGTATAAATGTCATGGTGGGGATCACACGAAGTAAAGTAATTTGATTTTTTTGGTTGATCTATATTGACAATCATAGATATCCGTCAAAATATATGTGGGGACTCCTGCAAATCCACGCAAAAACTTTACAAAAGGAGGACGGTGCGAAGAAAAACATCCACCACCCGACCGCACTTGGGAACGGTGCCATGGTCTCGAGCTGGCGCTCCTGAACTTCACAACTAAACGAGTAACTAAACTCTGCAAAAGCCGACGAATGAATTAAGGGTGCGGTGTTTCTCTCCATATTGTCTTGATGAAAGGAACCATGAACTTCAACTGAGGAAAAAAAACAAAAACACCTTTCGGGTTTTGACACGATTAGTTTCAAAGCAAAAATTTTATTCTATCTAATTCATGATCACTGATTGATTGAACTCTGTCCAGTGTGTTGACCTTTGCTTTCAATCATCAACTGCTGAATTACTGCACATGGCTGCGGCTAACCATGGATATCATTCCAACATCTATAGATTTTAAGTGGGATCTTACATGACTCATAGCTTTAACACCATATTACCGCCCGAAATATACTCATTGAATATGACTGAAACACCGCGCCAAAAGAACCCTAATTATGGTTCCGGGCAGGATGCAAGGCTTCGCCACCCTACGGACGGCCCCGAACCCAGCCCAGCGATCATGTTTTCGCCACTCAGCAGCGACACGCGCCTTAGGGCCTCGAATGACGAATGATGTGGTCGACATGATTCGACAGACGCTTGTTTTTTTGGGTTTTCAACGCTGTTGTCAAACAACTGGAGACCCACTTGGAGGATCGTCCCGCCTATAATTTTGATGACCTAATGACCTAATTGGATCAGTCCACTTGTCATGATAAGTATGGTTACCACATTACATCCCAAACGAGCAGTGAAATAGGCTAGTACTGGTTGGAATGATTAGACATATGATTGCTTTGTGTGAATGCATGCTACCCCCAAAGCCAACGTTTTTGAAACAATGTCAGCCATTCCATGTGCATTATTTGGGGTATCACTCCTGGTTTCCAGAAAATCATCGCACATCATCGCACTAAATTTTACACGAAATAGTGGATGTTCCAGCACACTACGTTTGATGATGCCAGAGGGTGAAACGCACCCTGGCCTGTGATAGCCATCTCTGGTCCGTCCCTTTCCTGGGTCATCTGTCATAAACAGTACATGCAGGTACGATCCGGCAGTGATCCTGGGATATATCCCATGAACAAAGAAAAACAATCATTACGACTTTACAAGAAAATCCAAAATAGCAAGCACCGCGGAGGAACATCTCCAATGATATATATATATATATATATATCAGATTCTATCACAATAATGTCATAATCATATATATGGGGGGGTTCCGTAAACGGGAAATCCGCCAAATAAATTCTTTATACTGGACTATGAAAATGGATGATTTAGGCACATGACTTAGGAAACCTCTATTTCCCATGAGATACCATGGAATATCCCCACGATCAATGGGAAATCCAGGATCCTGAAATGGAGGTACCGTACCATTTTTCAGGCCATCTTTGGTGGGGTATATCCCCTTACATAGCCCTTACATAGGCCTTATATATGGTAGGTACCTCGAATTTGGGTTCCTGGAATGGCCATTGACATGATACTCTTGCCATCTTCAGCCCCAGCCACTGTCCCTCCTCCGTCTCACTGAAACGCGCGCCGTCACGTTGAAGGCGCTGCAGCCGCTGGCGCAAGTCGCTGAGCCTGGTAGATCAGTGGCCATGCAGGAACCGATTTTTTGGAGCTACCCACCATATTTTTTAAGGTCTATGTAAGGGCTGTGTAAGGGGATATACCTCCACAAAAAAAAAGATAAAAAATACATGTATGGTACAGTACCTCCAGTTTAGGTACCTGCCACGACCATGGAGTGAAGGTAATGACAAGCCATGGGATGAAAGTATGAGACTTACCATCTGCTTGTGAAACATAGAAAGTCCAAATAATGATACATGTTGTAGGTAAATCATGGTAAATCATTCAGCACTGAGGAATTCTCCACGGTTATAACAAATTCTTCAAGGGGTATGCGGTATGCGCGATGGGATATCATTGTGGGATTGGTTTGAGATGATTTGTCTATCATCCCATGGTCATGGATGGGGAAGAGCCAGTGGCGGGATGGGATGATTGTGGGATTATCAGGTCACGTGGTAGGTCACGTGGTAACACTTGGCATGTCATATGGAAACGTACTTGGACGATTGCAACATGCCCATCTCCATGCATTGTGATTTAGGAAACAGGCTCTAGCGCTATACGCCGCTCTAACTGGGATGCTGACGAAGGACTGCCATGGATTCGCGTTGTTGCTGGGGATGGTTCCTCTCTTCATGGCCGGGAAGTAGGTCTAAGATGGTCTTTCATGATGACGTGAATAGCAAAATGCCAATGAAAAAGGTGGAATACTCTACCCGGCCTGGTAAACATACAAAAAGCTATTGAAAATGGCCATAGAAATAGTTGATTTACCCATGAAAAAATAGAGATTTTCCATAGTTCGGTGACAGTTTCCCAGAGGGTACAACCCCATTCACCTCAGAGCCATTCACCTTTGCGCCTTTGCTCACCAAGTAACGCTTCTCTCGCGCGCTTCATTTTTGACTCCACAGCCTCCTGCCAGGTCGCAGGGCTGCAACATCCCCCACCATCAGCACAAAAATAAAAAACCAGGTAAGCTTGGCAGCTTGCCCTCCACCAGATATTACCTATATAGCAAGGCTAAAGGATAGATTTTAAGTTGCCCCTCCAGACTCGAGACCTTCGGTTTCGCCCAAACCCTCAAGGGATACGAATTTGGGTCAGACACGCCACAACTTTCGTGCTGACCAAAGCCTTGTACGAATTATGGACCAAGCCTCAGATGGGAATGCCGACAGGGACCCCGAAGAATCGCTGCTTAAGCTTCGGCCGTATTGTCTGCAAAACCAATTGGGGTGTTTATCCGATGGCATCATACCCGATAAGTCCTGGCAACAAATCACCATGACATGGCATATTTTTTCCGCCATAACATATCATCATTTTTATCTATCACCATGCTTGCTGCTTAACTCATCTCAATTTTCATCGCACCTGGTGGTACTCCATCAGCACCTGCTTGCAAGGCATCAAACCCAGCAGCCCAGTACCCGCAGCCGGCAGCAACAGCACACGCTGAGGTGCTGCAGTGATGAAGTTTTCCATGTAAACACCCCCGAGTCCCCCTAGGAAGTAGCAACCTGAGGGCCCAGAAGGACAATTTGGATTCTCTGCCAACAAGACTAGGGATTTCAGATGATATAGAAAGACTTGGGTGATTTTGGTTCACAAAATAAAGAAATAGCAACATGGGAGCTCACGAGTGATATTTGAGTTTATTTGAGTATGTTCAAAACTGCAAAATCTATCCAAGTCTGTAAAACACGTGGCTGGTGGGAGAATGCCTCATTTCTTGGCACTTTGAGTATTGAAAACGGGTGATTTTTCCATGGGATTTTCCCCCATCGTTTCCGGTGTATCTACTGGACATCCAGCTTTACATCCGCGGGGCTCCAGAGTCCAGAAAGGACGGTCAGCTTCTGATAATCCACCAGCAGCTCGGCTTGTTCCTTGGTGATGGGAACTGATCATGGCGGTAAAGTGCTGCAACCCTATATAAATTGATAGATATGCACCATATATAATCATCATAATCTATATCAGTATCTCACCGTAATTGATAGGTATAAAAAAGGAGTCAGTCATATCTCCAATACTTTGGGTCCCGGCGTGTTGCATAAAACATCTGAATACCAATTGTGTATCCATTATCTTGACAAAGCAGCCACCCAAGAAAAAATCGCAGGAAGAAACACACTGAAACCACAAGAAACTATGGTATCCAAACCACCAAAAACTGGCATGAAAGCAGCACCCCAGCTTCAATCTCATTCAGCTGTCTCTGTCCCCAGCTCTTCCGCAGGTAGATCATGCTGATCCTGCCCAGGATCGACCCCAGGTCCGTTACCGTGCCGGTCACGTGACTGGTGCGAACGATGCCACCGAAATGGGAGGTGCACATGGCATTCTGCAAGCCACAGGCGGCGGCCACAAGGCACGCTGGAAGCAATCGGCCTGTCAGGCAATGGCCCGGAGTAATTATGGCCACGATGAAGCGATGCTCAAAATATGTTACCGTTTGGTAATGAAAAACAGTTGCCCAACTAATTTTAGATGATTTATATTGATTTATGATGAATTTCCCACTAAATGCCTGGATTTCCCATTGCAATTTTTTTTGATTAGCGGAGAGGGAAGGGCAAAGATGCATATTTTCACCATCAATGATTGAAACCCACCCAAGATCGCGAGCCATGCTGGGACACAAAGTCACGACAGTTAACGACTATCTATGCACTACAGTAAGCCACAACTTTTCTGTCAAATGGTTGGGAAACTTAATGTGTGTCTCCTTCAGGCTCCTTCGCCCCTTAATATGGAATATGATGGAATATGATGGAATATGGATATACCCAAAGCTCCTAGTATCTTTTCTCCAGCTCCAGCGCAACGTCGAAAAATTGGAAGGAAAAAAACCTGGGTCCAACTTTCATGGCTTCCGATCTCCGATGAGCTGCAGCATGCTGCAGCCTCCCAGAAAGGACGACAATAGCAGTAGTGTGGAGGTCAGGAGCAGGGCAAATCCGTAGAAGGTTTTACCCAGGTGCACGTAGTTGTGATCAATCAAAAGTCCACCTGGAAAGCGTTCACTGAGTCCACTGACAGAAAAATTCACCAAATGCAAAGTGCATACCTATTATAGTTGACTAGTCATACTGAATACTGAATACTGAAACAAGTCAAAGTTCTAGTTGCAGCTGGGTGCACCACACTTGAGTTTCCACTTGAGTAACTTGAGTAAGACTCATAGGCCCCCAAGTCCGGCAGCCACACGTCAACTTGAGCCCAGGCGCATGCGTAAGCACCAAGGAGGAAGGAGAAAACAAGCCAACAAGCCTCCTGTAAACTCTCAGACCTTAGATTTCGCGAACCTGCTGGGGTTTCATGTTCAAACAACCATCATCAATGTGGGAAACCCAACAATAAACCTACCAGTTGGGGATGGTTTAGAGCCCCCATTTCTGATGACTGTGGGGATATCTCTGACATCCGTCTCGATGCTATTGGCATCCCGACCTTTGCCTAAACTAAATCCCTACAGGGTGGTGTCCCAGTTCGTTGGCCAAGTTGGTTTATAAGTCCAATAACTATAGTTTATAGGTGATATATCTGTAGTTAATGGGACTATAACCCGTTTATAACTGGGGGGGCACCACCTTGTAACAAACAAAAACATGGAAACCTATATAATAAAACCTGAGTGCTTATTCCCATCAAATGATCCTTCTTTAGCCATCCTGTGCCACAGTATGAAACACAGCGCAAAGATAACCCCCACCCCGCCCCAAAAGAAAAAATATAGCACCAATAACATCGAAAATCAAAAAGTACATTACTATATACTATATTACTAAACCACAGCCATGTCCTATCTTTTTTCAGGGTATTTACCTCCACAAATCCTACAGTAACTAAGCACAGTTCAAGTGACGTCTCCCCCGCATGATATCGTTCGATTTGGAAGGCCATGTTGGAGGTACTCCCCGTGACGTGGCTCGCGTAAAGCTTCCAGCTCTTGAAGGCCACCACGTTGGCGGCTCCGGCGCAAGCGGCAAGGCACCAGCCGAAGCACATGATCCACTGGCTGGGAGCGCGGAAACCTTGAGGTGATGAACATGTCAAACCCAGGGATGATGGGGATGTGAACACAAGTGGGTTCCTACAGTGGGGGTACCCCCAAATCATCCAAAAGTAGACTTAGTATTACAACTTATGGTTTTGGGGATCCTCTATTTCAAGAAACCGCCAAGGATACCCTCCAGTAAATTAACATAGCATGGAACATGTCCCATTTATAGACGGTTTACCTCTTCAAATGATGATTTCCCAGCTATGTTAGTTCACCAGAGAGTGAGGGGCCATTTACCCTAACATAGCTATTGAGAATGGCCATTTATAGTTGAATGTTCCATTAAAAGTGGTGGTTTTTCATAGTTATGTTAGTTTACCAGAGGGTATATTTGGCATAACCCATGAAAAGGGTGGCTTACTCACCAGGCTTGCCGGCCCCACGGAACCCATGGACCCCACGGAACGGGACCCTCTGGAAACCGCGGGATGATCCTCTAGGTTCCCGTTTCTCACCTCAAATTTGGCCATATGGTAACAAACATATAATATTCAAATGATTATGTGTATTTATATATATATATATATGGTTGGTGGTTTTAACATGTTTTAACCATCTTGAAAAAAATAGTCAATGGGAAGGATTATCCCAGCTATTATGAACAATGAAAAATGTTTGAAACCACCAACCATATATATATATTATATATATATACACAGGGATATGCAAGGAGACATGAAACATTAAATGGATTCTGCAAAACAGCATGTTTTGCGAAAATGCAAGCCCAAACGACCATTTGTTGAAACAAATAAACTGTATATTTTTGGGGTTCAAAACAAATAACGCATATTTTCATCAGTTGCATTAAATAGTAGATGTGCAAATTGGGAAACCAGAAAGTCCACTGCAAATCAATCAGATGATATCTATACTATCTATACTAGCAACCTGGATCAGCAAACATTCCCACCATTTCCATCTACTTCCTTTTTTTTTTTCAAAAACTGGCATTCATCGCATCCATGAAACGGCTTCGGATCAGTGCTGCTTCTTCTTTCATTTCTTCGCTGCCAGTGGATTGGCTGGCACTTGTCGTCATGACGACAGACGGCTGCTTCTGAGTGGCTTGGGCCAAAAATACTGGTGGACAAACATGGCTGGTTGGTGGAAGAGCCACGCACGTGTGGAATATCTGTATTTATTTCAGAGGTCATTATCCCAGTTTAAAGATGGAACATAAAATCTATTTTACGCGACCAAGCTGACTTATACTATTGTTGAAATCCCCATTTCATGCTGATTGAAATCCTTTTTTGTGAACAAACCATTTTAAAGTTGACTTTCCCCTCAGCTTAAAACTATCAAAACCATTTAGTGTACTCCTTAGACACGTGCGTGGCCGCAAGCCACAACACAAGTCTGGCCACTCACAGCAAGTCCGGAACCGAAACTTCAAAGGTGTCACGTGTCAACTAAAGGCGTTTTCTAATGCTTTCTGGACCAAAGTTTCATCTCAAACTTATAGATTGTTTAGACATATCTGAATGGATTTTACTTAGGAAACGCATTGCACCGTTTTCATTACAGTAAGCCCCTCACCCAAATCTTTTGAGGATGCCCCAAGACTGTTCAAGCAATATTGCCATATAGTGCCATGTGGATGCTATTTGGCTGTTCCTAGTCTTGAGGGCCAAACGTTAAGGATACCGTTTTGCTACCTTGCAATGGAATAAGGGATTCTGCAGCCATGCACGTTAGCTGACTGCAAGGTGGGCCTTGTAGTTCATTTTCGTCGTTGCAAACAAAAATCCCAAATGTGTTGATGAAATCCGGAATTTTGCTCCTTAAACAACCCTTTCTCAGTGGTTAAAAACATCTACAGTATATGTTATCCCATGGCAGGTAAAAACCCGATTTCAATGAGTTTTTTTACGTGTTTTTTCCCAGCACAGCTTCAATACGCTGGATGTGCTTTCGGTAGGGCCGCTTCATGTCGCGAGCGTTGTCATCCTCGAACCTGATGTTATCAGCCCCGACTTGATGATGTATACCATCTGGTTATTTAACATAGCCATGGAAAATCCCTCATAAATGGAGGTTTTAATGGGAAAATCATCTATAAATGGGCAATTTCCCATGGCTATGTTAAATAACCAGAGGGCAATGGGGAAAACATGCGAAAACGAGATGCTATAAACCTTGATATTGGTACTAGTAGATTAAACCTGGGTATCAGTAAAGTCATTGGATGAATAGCTATAGGCGCAAGGGAAACCAGTGTTTTTCATCCTTAAATATATAGGTCCAACGTGATATTTTTTCCGCTTAAACCTATCATCGGACAACACATATTGTGTTGAAGTTCATGGTACTTAGCCAGAATGTTGCGCATACACACACATATATATATATATATATGTATTATATATATATATGCATGTATGTTTGTGTGTGTTTATGTATATATGTTTAACCCTGTCTATATACTTGTTTTGTACAGCACCTGTAGCTTCGAATTGAGGTAATATGGCTTCTTCCCAGAAGAATCAAGCCTTTGACTCAAACTTGTAACGATATGTAACGATAAGATCAAACAGTGCCTTCAAAAAAAAGAGCGTAAAGGCCGTAAAGGTGGTATTAATCCTTCCATTCCCCCCAATATTAAACATCACCTAGAATTTCTAGAGACCATGGTTTAGTAGGGGGTTTTACACCTATTTTTGAGACAATACAAAAGGGGGCGTTTAATATTAGGGGGATGGGACTAATCTGGCTGTGACATGTTGTGACGGTGACCTTAACCAATGGTATGGCGACCTGGCTGCGAAAACCCCAGTGCCCACAGGGTAAAGTAATCAATCTGCCTGACATTTCCTTTGCCATTTAGTGGTTTTGTCAAGTTCCCTCTCCGATCATTTAGCAAAGCCATGGAAAAGTGCCACTAACCCAAACAATGATTGAAAAGTCCCATGAATTAAACCTGTCCCAAAAAAGTTAAAAAAGTCCCAAACTACGTATATTAAAGGTATTATCATATTCATGCTTGGATTATTATCTGATTATAATTAAATAACCCAATCATTACTAGTAATAAACCTTAATTAGAAAGTACCCTCCAGTAAATTAACATAGACCCTTCCAGATAGGGGTTGGAAGATTAGTTTCCATTAAACATTGCTTATTTTCAGGGGCCAACTGTTTATTTACTAGTGCTAGGGTAATAAAGCCATAATAATCCAACCTTATTTCGCCGATCCGTGGATCCCTCAAGCATCTAACTATAGAGCTCGCCGAGACACTGAAGCGTGGCATCCTTCCCAAGCCGCGACACAATGCGATGCGCCTCGTTCACCGGCAAGACCAACCTTGGCCCGGCGCCAAGTAACTTACCCGGCCCGGTAAACATACAAAAGCTGTTGAAAATGGCCATAGAAATAGTTGATTTACCGATTTACCCATGAAACAAATATGAAAAATTGTGATTTTCTATAGTTATGTGACAGTTTACCAGAGGGTATATAGGAACTCAAGGGAGCTTCCCATGGCAAAGAAATGGTTCAGAAGTTGTGATCCAATATATTCCAAGATTAACGCTAGTCATATCTGTAATATTTTGAAAAAAACATTAAAAACGTGTGGCAAAGGGAAGGTATAACATGACTGCAGGATACCAGTTAGTAATCTCACCTGGCAATAGAAATTCCCATTCTTAGTTGGAGAATATAAAACTTATCAATGCAAGAACTCGGTGGTGGTTCGATGAAATGCTGCGGTTTAATCATTTGAATACCGCCACGCCGCCACCCCCAAATGGGGTTGCAAGTGGAGTATGTTTAGTCAATAAACTATATCATCACCCCGTAAGAACTGAAACGTTTAAATTACAGCACAAATCCTGTAATGCTACCTCCATCTTCGCAGTTTGAAGTCTCAATGCTGATTACAACCCTGATTGATATCCCAGGTCGAATTTGGATAACCCAATGTGGAGAGCACCCCTTCAGATTTCCACAATGTCAGCTGTTCACGCCGCTTGATTTCAACAAGTGGCAGGCCATATTTCATCTGCTCGGAACGTAGCAAACCTCGGCGGCCGGCTGGAACCGTTGTCTTAGGCCGCCTAGGCCACAGCCTTATAAGGGGGGCCCAAACCCCAAACATGAACACAAGGGGTTTGAACGGACGCGGCTCAATAGATATCAATAGATGGTTGAGCTATGGTTGGTGTTGCCTTTTCTCCCAGACATGATCTAAGGCCAATTTCAGAAAGCCCCAAATGGCCTGTAGATCCAATGATGTCATGTCTCCGTTGACATCCATAGATTATATATATATGCAACTATACGGACAATAAGTATATTTGTTCACAGCAAAACATTGGGAGTTTTTGGCCAGCATCTATCCAAGTCTCTCCACCAAAACTTGTTTCTTTTTTGTTTGGTTTAAACATGTTTAAACTGCCACTAAAAAAGGCTCCATGAATTGCCACATGGCTCCATGGATCTTGGGATCCAAAGATTTTCTCACCAAGTCAACACTAAGGGAACCAAGTAACCCATGGCTGCGTTCACCAAAATCTGCGGCCCCCGCCTAGGCCCCCCCCTGCGATCTATGAGCCACGAGCTGCAGAGAAAGCCGTGGCTCACACACCAGGAACGCCAAAACACGCTTTTGTGGTGCCCCATAGTTAGCAAAGTGTCTCCCTATTCCAATGCCAATAGCTAGGATTTATGGCAGATATATCTGCAGTCAATGGATGGGGAAGATAATGCGGGGTGGTCTCCAAGATTGATTTCTACTGCCAAATCAGAATGCCAAAGGGAAGTACCAAGGGGGTACATTCAGACTTGAACATGCACAAACCATCACAAACCTAATTTCCTGGAACACTCCCTCCAATCAATTTGCATCATCTGACCCATGCATACTTTGCACAAGGTCAGTAATAAATCAAACAGGCAAAAAAATGTAGTTATTTTTGGCGGGCAACACCGTAGAACAGATTCGGTGAGATATGAGGAGATAGTGTTTCTAACACTAGCAGCTCAATTTATTTCACAAATTTCTGCTGACATCGGCAAATGATTATATGACCGATAATTTCGGTCTGTGTCTATTTCCCAACACGAAGGCAGGGAATATCAATGCAGAGTATTTTTAACAATCATTCCAAGTCGCCAATCCAAACTATAAAAATAACAATTGGCAAAGACATGCTGATTAAGGATAAATGTGACAAATTCTGTTCATGATGTTCATGTGTTGAAATAAACCTTGTATTGAGGATGGCTGTTTAGCACCCATTTCAGGTGAAACTGGGTTTAGCACATTGCCAATACCCGGAAGTATTAGGTCAATGTTCATGTCCGAAAACTAAAAAAAATGCTGCACCAAAGTGTGGCGCTCTCCAAGAGCGCCAAGCCCAGCAGAAATTATGGGATGATCTCAGGACTTCTCCCTCCACAAATTGTGGAATGGCGCCAGAAAACAACACGACTACTCAACATTACTCAGCCATACAAGGTGGTGCCCCCAGTTATAAATGGTTTATAATCCCATTACTGTAACTATAGATATATCACCTATAAACCATATAGTTATTAGACTTATAAAATCACTTAGCTAACGAACTGGGGCGCCTCAGGGTTTTGGCGACCTCGGGTGAGAGTAGCAAGGCGCATGGCTATGGTATGGCCCATAGAAAGTGGAGGATTTATATGGATTTATGGGATTTTGATGGGATGGTTATGGGATTTCTATGGGATTTGACCATCAATAATGGGGTATATAGTATATGGATGTATATGGTATACCCTCCAGTAAACTAAGAATTTGCAAACTGGAAAATGGACCAGTTATAGATGATTGACCTATTGAACATGGTCATTTCCCAGTCCGCTATGTTCAATAACCAGGGTGCCATTTTATTGCGCATTTCGTTAAATCATTGTTGTACACCATTTAAATCAGTTAATGAATATGACACATTGTATAAGGCCAAACTTAGATATTATGCAGAACATGTTGTCTGTATCCATATGTCGGGCAAAAACAACGGCAAAAACGGGAAGGAACTATATATTAATCAAGCGGTAACATCCCTTGGATGTTGGGTGATAGATAATGATGATATCCCTGAATCAACCGTATATCTAGAAAGAATCTATATTCAACAAAGGGATGTTACTCCTTGCAGGAAACAAAAAGCGAAGCTCACTGATTCGCATTGTTCCACATTGATGGTCACTACTCTCTACGTCAAACTTGGCAGTGGCTACGTAATTTTCGTATGCAATGGGTGTGATGAAAACACACATCAACTCAAAAACACACCTGTTTTTTGAGGTTCCGAAAAGTTGAAGTGGTGACTGACCAGGACTTACAAAGAAAATCTAAACTATTTGAACTGTTTGTGCAACAATCTTACTTTGAGAGGCACAAGTTTATTCTCATCTTTTCCCCACTAACGAATGTTTACGAATGACCCACTGTTGCTGATGTGTGTGTGTGTGTGGGCGTGTGTGCTGTGTGTGTGTGTGTGCGCGTGTGCATTTGCAATTCAAGTATAAATTAGATACAGTAAATGCATCGATAGATCGATAGATAGATTGGTATATGGATACATTATGATACATGGATAATTACATGGATTGACAGATAGATAAATGGGATAGATGGACACACACACATACATACATATATAATCGCATATGTATGTGCATATATCTATATATACATATCACATATATATATATATATATATACATGATACGCACAAATATCATCAAAATCGACCCACTGGTGATGTTTGCCAACCAAGTCGCAAAACACGCCACGCGCGGTCCCATCTGCGCGGTCCCATTGCGCCCCAGGTAACCTACGTTTGTGTACAACTCCAGTAGCTGTTGGGCTTACGGTAGATATATCATATATATATATATATGTGTGTGTGTGTGAATAATATGTATATATATATATATTTATATCATATCCATTTAGTTAATGGAGTTTATAATTATAAACCAACAAACATCACTGCGGGGCAGGTTTGCATCGGAATCTAAAACCGAAATGCCTTCAGGAACAAAACCAGTTTCTTTTTCAGCGTCTATAAATGATGAACAATGAGGCCCGAGAACCACCTGGCCGAACCGGCCACAAATAGGGGCACCCCTCCCGAAACAAAAGCGAAGTTGGAACACGTTCCACTTACAACGCATTCACCTGGCGCATTTTTTTTTTCAAAAAAAATAGTTGTTACCATACGGCCAGCTAAGGGGATGATTCCCTAAACCCTGCCATGATTTCAGTGACGTTACGATGTGAGGTCATGACCAAATATATCCAGATTCACGGTTGCTCATGGTAACATCATTACTATAACCTCGAACCATGACTCGATCTGCACACCTCTCCGTTAGATCATCGTTTAACACATCACTCAGTGACTCGGTCAGCCCTACGTGCAGCAACCCTTTTGGCCGTCACGCCAAAACGTGATTCGTCTTTGGTGCTTGGGGCAAAACGTGTCTCAGGCACCTGTAGCCTGGCGTGTTTCTTTGGGCCAGTGAGACGTTTTTTGTGAGAAGCAGCCACGTTATGGTCAGAAAATGTGGCTATAATGGGATGAATAAATAAATAAATATATATATATAGACAGTATTTAAAACCATATACAGGCCCCGACAGAATTTTGGAAATGGAAAAAAGGTTCGACATGGGCAAGCAAACAACTGCGGCGCGCCGGGGCCGTATTTTTCCATAATTCTGTTTTACTGATAAAAATGCACACCTCAAAAATCGGCAATACCTTGTATACCGAACCTTTTTGAAAGGGGCGTGACGTGCTGCAGTTAAATTTCCATATATTTTTTTTCCATGTGAGGGTGCTTCTTGGCACTCGACCATTTCCATAATTATTTGTTTCCTGAAAGGGGCGACAACTTTTCTATTGATATATTTCCATAATTCTTTTGGCCATGGCTACAGTGCATGATTTATGGCAACCCTTATGACTTATGACCCACTGACCATGTCCAGAATTCTGTCGACGACTAAGTTAGCAAACAAAAATGAAAAATGTTCACCAATCGAACCTGCAAAACCCGGCTGTAAACCAGGTAGTTTGGAGGATAAGGACCCCAAAACTGAATCTGGATTTAGTCCCAAAATGATGCAAATTCTCTTTAAACCAGGTGGTTTGGAGGATAAGGATCCCAAAACTGAATGTGGACTTGGTCCCAAAATCATGCGAAAACAATCAAAACCAGATAGTTTGAAAGATCAGGATCCGAAAAGTAAGATTTCCAAAATTAATTTTGCATTCTGGATTAGAGGCTTTTGTAGACATTTGTATACATTTGTCTCATCCTTTTTTTAAGGATCAGGATCCGCAAATTGAATCTAGATTTAGTCCCAAGATCATGCAAATACGCTGTAAACCAGGTGGTTTGGAGGATAAGGATCCCAAAACTGAATCTGGACTTAGTCCCAAAATCATGCAAAAAACACTCAAGAC
>Ga0126342_10013657_pt1:0-5000 | contig 14360 bp, 14 predicted proteins | sample Cyp1metagenome_FD_92528 | JGI IMG/M metagenome (GOLD analysis project Ga0126342, IMG submission 92528) | Coral microbial communities from Lord Howe Island, Old Settlement Bay, Australia - Cyphastrea 1 metagenome | ecosystem: Host-associated > Invertebrates > Cnidaria > Coral ...
CTGCTGTACGTCGTCTTGCACTTCCTCACATATATGATGCTACGCTAGTGTACGTCGTCTTGCACTTCCTCACATACATGATGCAACGCTACTGTATGTCGTCTTGCACTTCCTCACATACATCATGCAACGCTACTGTATGTCGTCTTGCACTTCCTCACATATATGATGGTACGTTAGTCTATGTTAGTCTTGCTCAATGGCAAGATTCGCGCTTGGCAGTGGAGATGGGAAAACAGGTCCCACAAAAACCTCTCCAAGCTCACTGCAGAAATTGTGAAGAACACTTAGCGCAGAAAAAAAGAGAGTGCCGCTGAGGTTTTTTTACATATCCCGTGAAAAGTACGCGCGTACTTTTTAAGGAAATTGAACTTTGAGAGAGATGCAAAACCACTGTGATTTGTGGTATGAAATCAATGACGAATGCTGCAAACGTTGAAAACGCGGGTTCGATAAACAACCCGCCGGGATGTATATGTATATATAACATATATACATATGTATATATATATGTATATGTATATATATGTATGTAAATATACATGACATTTGATTATCACCATATGTATATGTATTTTTACAATACTATTCAATTAGGAAATCGGTTTAATGTTTCTTGATCATATGTGATGTTTCTCAGAGCCATTTGTGATATTGTGTAAATGATGCAGTACATCCATGCGCGCTTTCGTGTTGCAAGACATCAAAGACACGATTCGCGCAGTGCAAGCATGCGCACCAACCTAGCTGCCTTTTACCTGCCTACTCTATACACGTGTAAACCAGAATATGGAAAGACTTACAAGGCAAATAGTATAGTCATGGTAGTCATGGAGATACAGAGAGAAACCAGCAAGAAATGCCTTTTTTTCTGGACGGTCTCAGGATGTGTTGCAGTTGGTGGAGCTTTTGAGTCCGGATCTCACACCGGCATTAGCCCGAGAGGCCTCTCGGGACCACATGTTGGTTTGATAGGAGACACAGCACAAGAGGAACTCCCGAGCTAGCAGCTAGAATGAGAACAATACCATAATTGGGAACGCAAAAGCACTTCGTTGCTGCCCTTCTTTCATGTAAGTCCCCACATCCATGCTACGGTCTAGAGCTCAATTGAAATATGTTTCGGGTCCTCAATTTTGGGATGCCCATCTTTGAAGCAGGTGGCTGATGCCCTTATCCGGGATTCAGCCGGGATCTGAGAGTCTCAACAAACTTTATCACAGCTCAACCGGCACTACTGAACTGACAAGCCTCCCATTGGTGCGACTGGTGACGTTGACGATGTTGACAAAGGTGGAGGATGTACTTCGCGAAAGAGGTGTTCAACTTGAACTCGAGGATTTCGATCCTCGAGATCCTCGTAACTTGGGCAAGGCGCATCCTGATTTTTTTTTGGGGGGCGATTGGCACGGTTGTCAAAGACTTGATTCGTGGTAGCTTGGCCCTTCGAAAAATTGACTCCTTTCACCTTGGGATGCCCAACCCAATGCTTCTGTTGAAAACTGTGACTGTGGACCTGGATGTTCGAGGTGCATGTTGATCGACAATGCTTTGAAGTGCAGCTGAACAAAGTGAAGCCATGTGAAAACATATGAAACATACCCTTTGGTAATCAAACATTGCTTGCTGCACAATTCTGCATTTGTATATAGAGAAGTTCATATTATAGAGATATTTAGATATTTCCGATTCAAATGTCCCGAAATGTCCATTAAGTTCGGGGATTTCCCAGTCGCCAGCGAGATGTTTCGCCTGTGCTCACCAGGTTCTCACCAGCGGCGAGCTTTTCAAGCTCTTGCCTGTTCCAGGAGCGGCCTGAGCGAAAATCAGCCAGGTGTGAAGCAGTACGTTTCCGAGCGGTTGATGCTGGACGACCCCTGAAGTTACCGAAGTTCAATTGATCCAATTTAAGTGAAGGTTGAGAGATAGTTTTTCGCGAACCGATCAAACCAGCAACCGCGTGTACAGCAACCTGGACCTTTTGCCCAGGCGCACTTTTGACGAATCTTCAAAGTTAGTAGCTTCATGTTGCACGCACCAATCAGATTAGTGTGGTGCAGCAGTGCAGAAGCACTTCTCAAGTCTCCTTGGATTTTCCTAAAGCACCTGAGGCATGTTTGCAGCATTTCCAGGAGCTTGAGCCAACCTTTCCGATGCACGCGCCCGTTGTATTTTGCTCCTCAGCATTCGCGCAAACAAGCCAGAATCGCCTGTCGCGCAACCGTCATTTGACAGAATGAATCGTGACTTGCAATGGAGTGATTGGCTTTTTTGTGCACTTGCACTTCACTTCTATACCAAGTCTATGCTGTTTTCCAGAACATATTGAAACCAAGACTATCTCTTTGCAAATACATCCTTCGAGTCCGTCGCCCATAGGGAAGTTTTAATGCATTGTGGGCCAAAACGGTTGAGGACATCGTAGATATGAGTAGTTCTCAAGGGTGACACATTTGGCATTCTGTGACGGCTGAAGATTTTGTTCCTTTGGATGTGTGACAGATGAAAGTCTAAAGCATCAGCTGGTTAGAAGAGTGCATGCTTGCTAGCCTGTTGGCCAGAGATGATAGAAGTTGGATGAACAGAGGATTGAGCGTATTGGGACCGATTCAATTTGACTAAAAGGTTGTACGCCTGGCGATTCAAAAAGATACAAACAATGTAATAGAAATAGAGACACTTGCTGAATGCAGTCTTTTTCGGTGCAAGACCGCCCGGCAAATAGCAAAAATATGACCTCTCGCTGGCGATGTGTGATTTTTTCAGTATCATTTGGCACCACAAACGCACGACATTTTTCCATTTTTTGGCACTGGTTGGATCGCAACCTGTTGTGATGTTGCAGGATGCACAGGGTGCAATGATTTGGTGGATTTCCATATCCGGTCCGCCGCTCCGAAGCATTTGACTCGGCTGAAACTCGCGTTGATCGATTTCGGCCATGGCGTTGTCATCCACTCGCTTGGCATTCCTGGGTTTCTCCAACCTTGTGCTGAGCCAGGCAGTGCAGTGCATTTATCCTCATGGCGAGTGTTACGAACTCAAATTGCAAAAATGCAATGGTTCTACGTCGTGGACACTGCACGGTTTGTGGCCCGAATGGCAAAATGAATGTGAAGGTCCAGACTTTGATGAAAACGTGTTGAAAGACATTCATGACGAGATGGAAAAAAAATGGCCTTCTTGTCCAGAATATGGAGAGTCTGAACAGGAATTCTGGAGTCACGAGTGGAAAAAACATGGGACATGCTCTGGAATGGGACAGCTGGAGTATTTCAAGAAGGCCTTGCAGATGCGTGATGAGTACATGAACAAATGCTCCAAGGAGGGCAATCTCCTGGGATGTTCAGTCTGCTTCGGCAAGAATCTGACATCCCAGGAGACTTGTCCCACTTTCACTGTTTCAGTCTGAGGGATTCTGAGGGAAGGGCTACGAGGGTCATGGTTGCATGGCGCCTTGGCCGCTGCCTTGGCCGCTCCCAGCCCGCCCAGGCTGTGTTGCTGCAAGTGGCACCATACCTGTGAGGTTGTGCAACACTTCGGCGCAAGTTTCCATAGGACTTGCAGCCACAATCTCGGGGGAAAAATGATGCAAAAAGGCACACGATGCTTGGAACATTGTTGCAGGACCGGCTGAGACTCACAATTCAACACGCTTGTTTGTGGTTGATGTTGCGACAACGAGACTTGCATACCATGGGAAGCTTTGGCTCAAGAACAAGAGACCATTTATAGACATTTCCAGATGAACACAAAAAAAAGTAGCAAACAAAACCTGCTTTGAGTCCGGCCAGCTGTCCACCTGCAAAATGGCGTGCGATATGTTTGTCAAACTCATGATGTGCCTTGGCGTGATTTGGCCAGAAACTTTCTCCACCGGCTTTGTTTGGGCATGGCTCCAACTTGGGGTACCAACGGACCACCACAAATTTTGAGGATCTGAAACTGTCCATTTTTGGAGGTCATTCATGTTGAATTGTACTGGTTAATGATGCCGAACGGCATCATTAGCAATCTTCCTCAGAGCACTGGATCAGGATCGGAGATTCGGGCTGCATGCTCAGATCTGCGAAAATTTGGGACTGCCAGTCAATTCACCTGGTACCCGTTTTGGGGGATCGCAAAATCATGGTGGCAATTACTGAATTAGATATGATTAGTGAAATGGGTCGCTCCTCGAGGTGTAGGAAAAACTACCTTGATCGTGAAGTTCGTGGATGAAATTGTCAAAACCGACAAGTTCACGTCGACATTAGGCCCTTCGCCATACGTTTTTTCGTCTGTTCAAGCGATACGTGTTGGTTTCCGCCAAAGTTCTTGTAGGCATTGACTACAAGACAAAGATGCTTTGGATGAGAGGTTGGAAGTGCAACATGTGCGGAGGGGTCAAAAGCTATGATTGTCTATGATACAAAAATGTACAAACTGTGTGGAATTTACCATCCATTTATCACCTATTTTGACGTTCATCTTGGTACCAGGGTTTTGACCTAGCCCAGCATGGATGCTGCAATGGCACTGCCTCGCAGGAAAACGGGTGAAGCTGCAGATTTGGGACACAGCGGGACAGGAGCGTTTTCAAACGATCACGCAACAGCAGGCTCCTCAGAGAGATTTTTTCCCTCGCCCGATCAACATCCATTTACCTGCTGCAAATGGGATGTGAAACCAGGATTCCAGGAATTTGTTGCAAACAAATCTTTGGGATAGACAACAATTTGAATGCTCAAGAAATTCGCCTTTTTTTGGCGCGTGTTGAAAGTACAGTTGCTACACTTGAGCACTCTTAAATAACGGCTGTTTCTTGGGGTTTCCTCCGAAATCAAGAACATTTAGGAGCTTCCCATGGGCCAACCAGCCTTTCCAACTACGGATTTTGGCCACGGCTTTCTTGGCCGTCGATGAAATTGCATGACTTGCACTGCATTTGGATGTCTTTGGTGCATCTGGAGCAGTGTATCATCTGTATCCTGTCACCAGGTATTACAGAAGCGCCATGG
>Ga0126342_10013657_pt1:7500-14360 | contig 14360 bp, 14 predicted proteins | sample Cyp1metagenome_FD_92528 | JGI IMG/M metagenome (GOLD analysis project Ga0126342, IMG submission 92528) | Coral microbial communities from Lord Howe Island, Old Settlement Bay, Australia - Cyphastrea 1 metagenome | ecosystem: Host-associated > Invertebrates > Cnidaria > Coral ...
AATTCAAAGCCTGTACATATTGTAGCTCGCGGTCAGTTCCCCGGTTCTGTGCCGGCCATGCACTGCATCACCTGGCAACTCTTGAAGTTTGTCTCAACATGCCAAAGCAATTGCTGAGACGATTTTGTTTTTTCATTCAATGTCCATCATGCTAGCTGCTAGAGCTGCTAGAGAGTGAGAGAGAGAGAGAGTATATCGTTTTGGAGTGGCTGGTGAGGTTTTACCAATTCGCAACTTTCGCTACCTCCATTTTTGTCTGGACCAAAGTCTGGAAGGAGGCGGAGTCATTTGGTTGGCTCCGCACCTAGTTGTGGGCGACTGTGAATCAGTCCGAAGTCACGACTCGTGCCAATTGAGTTCTGAGGTACAGGAGATTTCGCTTTCAAATAGATGTGAGCTTCATCAATGAACGTCAATGAAGGTTTTCTATCATTTTCTCGGAAATTGATAGTGCGGAACTTTGAGAATTGGAATTCTGGATGAAGCTCCATCCCACTGTCTCAGGGTCTCACTCTTCCTTGGCACTTCAGGAGTTGTGCTTGTTAATGTAAAAAATGCGAAAAGGAACAAGACCAAGTTGAGTGTCCAGTGGTAATGAAACATGGGTCGGATAATCCCCCTCAATAGACGCACCAGCTTTGTGATGTTCCAGCCATGTTGGGTTCCCAGAGCGTAAGAAAGCGGTTGTGCATCAAAAGGCAAGGCCACCAACTGCTATTTGAATCCAAAATTTGTTGAATCTTCAACACCACTGGAGCTATTTGGCTCAAACCATGTCTTACGGCTGCGGCACTCTTGCTGGCCCTGGTGGGTCCGGAGTCTTAGTGTCAGTGAGTTTTTTTTTGTCATTCATCCAACATCATCCAACAATGGCAGGCCCAAATCCCAGACTCAACATTGGGTTTTAAGCGACAAACATTGGAATTCAAAGCTGACTGAAAATCATAACATCCTCTAACTAAGACTTGGCCTTGGAGCTGACTGATATCTCGGTGCCACAGTCGAGTGGTGCTCCGATGTTTTGAAAAAGACTCGCTGCTGATATGATTTCCACCATGATATTCCCACTGGATCCCCACAAAATGGTGGGAATTTCCGATTCTTGCGGTGCTGCAGGTTCAACCTGGGCATTGCGGCGGCTTCACGTGCCAATGGAAAGCCATGTCCTGAGAAGACCAAAAGCAAAGTTGATAAAAAAGAGGGAAGATAGAGAAAAAGGAGAAATTCATGGAGAGCTTTGAGTACATTGGCTGGTTATGTTCATGCCAAACTGAATCAATTTTCAATGGCTTTTGAAGATTTGTAGCCTCCAGTGAAGTAACATAGATACGGACAATTGACCATTTGTAGATGGTTTCCTAGGGAAATCCATGGATTTGGGTGGACTTCCAGGGATTTGTTTAATGGGTGCTGATCCCGTGCCATCCTCCACGTTGGAGCCACGGAGGCAGAATGGCCTGCCAGAGAACCCTCACCACGATCGCATATCTCGAGAAGCGATCGACGACGCGTGGCAAAATGGGTGACTAACCCCCCATTCATGGCTATTTCATGGGGAAAATGGTGATAAACTATGAGGATCAACTTCTGAAATAGCAAAATAAGTGGGATAATTATTATCAGTTTACAGTTTACCTCATAAATGTCAAATATTTCCAACTTGTTGCGGATTGATCGGATTCTGGGGAAACTTTTCTATATATTTTTCTGGGGACTCTATTGAAGCCAATGTTCGAACCCAAGGTTCTACTTGGATGACCACCCTAAATGGCAAGCCATAGATCAACAGGTCCGACCATTGGATCTCATCCCCGGAAAGTTTGGACCCCTTGCCTGGTAATTGATACGAAAGTCATCATTGGATAAGCGTCATTAGGCGTCATTGTCATTATCCTTGTCGGTATATGCCTACATAATTTTGCAATACTGTATATACATAGAGACAGGCAGATATAATCACACGTGAGTACACAACTACATTATATGATTATGTGTGTGTTTATATAAATATGATTCTATGTATCTACCTGGGGTAAGGTAACGCACCGCAACTTGGCAACGTAACCTAACCCAACCGAACGTAACGGTATGCTGCTGTTTCTGTCCAGGATCTGCACGAGGTAAACTTCAACAAGGAACCCACGCGCCTGTGGGGTCAAGTTAAGGCCCAACGCGGAGGGCTCGCTGGGAAATTCGGGAACCCCCCACAAAATCATGGGATAATACAATTGGGATCAGATCATTGGGATTTCACCGAGAAAAATTGACATTTCTCCAACAATGGGGATATCAATGGGATATTTGCGGCATATATTAGCAACAAAATGATATTCGGGTTTGCCTGAACAAAAATGGGAAACAAATCCCTGGTTTGTCATCCGTTTCACCATGAAAGTGGTAAATCGTGGGGGGTATTCCTATTTTTGGAGAAGCACAATCAGGGAAAGCTACCGGCTTCCTTTGAAGCAAGTTGAGGAAATTGTCCAATTTTGTGGGACATTTGAGTGAAGAGAGGCTCGCACTACCCCAGATGTGATGAGGTACATCAGAATGTTTCACAGGTACTGTACCGTTCGCGTCGCAGGCAACGAAATATGGGGGAATCGAACGAATCGATGGTGTCAGCACCCTGCTCGGAGCCTGGTTGTACCAATTGGTCCTCTAACTCTCCCTGGATTCTCATCAAGCATACAGTCACATTCACTCGCCAGTTTGATTTCTGGTCAACTATCCAGACTCCATTCTTACTTCATGGGAATCAACAGATAAATCCACAAGGGTCCCTTTGAGTGGATTTTGTTGGAACATTTTTGCAGGTCCAATCCCTGGTTTTGTTGCTTAACATTCATATACCTTGCTGTTTTTTATGGGTGAATCCACAGTCTTCGATCATGAAATCCCAGGTGTTTTTGAGGGTTAGATCCATTGTCTCGATGGTGAAACTTCACTTAGGTGGACTGCGGGTGACTACTGGAACGTGGATAGCAACATCATGAAGTGGGGCAAGCATGAGGACTGTTACCGTATGCATGGAATCGGAGAATCCATGGGCGGTATGGGGTTGTTCCCCCAACATGGGCGGATATTTTCATTGGGAAAGTGACGATCAACCGATTTTGGGTTATCCCATTAGGAATGTGAGGATTTTGCGATTCAGCGATGCCACTTCGATGGGCATGAGTCATGCCAGTTTATGTTCACATCCATGGCGATTCCTTATTTAATCAACTGGATAACCCATTATTAGATGATATCAGCATATATCAGCCACTTAGTAACCTTGCAGCAGTCTTGCCAGCGCCCTTCACGGCAGGTCCGTCGCAATGGGGCCTGTGCCAATCATGATGTGCATCGCCATGTGGAAGCCTCAAATGCAGTGCGGAGAGGTGCATCTGGGTATGGGCTGGGATTCAACATTGCTTGCGACTTGAAGGATTGGAGTCATCTTGATGAAATTGTCCACTGTTCTTTCAACATGTCTCCAGAAATACCATGAAGGTGGACCAGTCTCTAGGTTTTTTTTGAAAATCACATGTCCTGCGGCTGAGGATCAAATTACCAAACTGGTCCTGCCTCCCAAGCCAGGTGGGGGACCTCTGGATATGTCTCAAGACATGGGAGGATTTCCCAAACCTGGGAAAGATGAGCTGGCCATGGCTCAGAATTGGCAAATCGGATGGTTTTGGTGTAGGTTGTTTGTGATACACCCAGTAAGAAACCATGCCGAATCTTGCCATTTCTGGATTTCAATACCTGCCCCCTGCCGCCTTTTTAAAGGGGGTTATCATTGTGCCGTGTGTGCCTGAACGAAGCTCCATTTGCAGGAGATACGCGTCCACTACGATATTGTGTCAGCGGCGTTGTTTCTCCAGACTGCTGTTTTTTGGAGGAGCGGAACTGGGCGAGTCTTTTTCAGAAATGGATTGGATTTGCGTATGGGATGTGGAACCAGGTACATGTCACATAGGCTTCGCCGCTCTCAAATTTCAAGTGATTAGCCATGGCAAATGCGATCAAGTTTCATCATTATGTTTCATCTGAAAATTATTTCACCATCAGACATGGTATCGAGGCGTGGGGTTTTGATTTGGGTCTCCGTGACCGGCAAGGTAAGGCCCTTGGATGTACTGCGTGGCTGATTCTATTTTAGGACTGAAAGGTGACATGAAAATCACCTCAGAAATCGCAGCACGATCATAGATTTTCTGATCTTTATTGGTTTAGCAGGTTGGTTCAAGTCTTTGTTGCTTGTGGAGTCGCCGAGGTAACAATACAACCCTCTGGAAACCAGCGGGGAGTAATGAAATGGCCTGGAAGCTCAGTCTGGATGCAGATGAAGAAGACCTATGAAAGGACATGCCAGGAGAAACTCAAGGTCGTTGGGAAGATTTTGTTAGGTGGGCAAGGCTGGCAACAAATGGGGGTCCTTTTCCCAACTCAAAAATCACCAAATTTTTGTGGGATATTCCGCGTCCTGGCGTCCGAGTTCCGATCCGAGCGGAGCTTTAATCGCAACATTGCGCGGATCCATGAGAATCTCAAGACCCTTCGCCCAGCCCTCCTGTCTTGATGCTGTGTGCACATCTTGGATCATCTTGGATCGCTGAGCGGCTTCAACTAAAAACATTGGCCAGGTGGATCTGCATCAGTTCCAGGATCAGTGATGGTGGGGCGCCTCGGGCCCTCTGATGTGGGAAACCCATATATATATATGTATATATATATATAGATATATGTATGTGTGATGGGTGCTGGCTTGGGCTTGGAGCCAAATGCTCCAGACTAAAGTATGTGCTGGCATGCTTCAAGAGCACCTCAAAGCGGCATGACTCCACAACAAATAGAGATAGCAACTCGTGGTATTTTTCTATCTGAGCATCCTCTGTTCACCTGTTGTGGGCCAGAGAAATTTGCCCTGGCAAGACAATCTTCCATGGCTTGGACGACCTGATAGGAGTAGTTTTCCAAGAGCAAACGCATTTGGATTGGGGTCCGTGGGTCATAATTGTCCAGTCTAACTTCAGCCATTTGGCTGTTCAACCCAGACATTTTCGGGGATGCCAGGCCCAAACCCTGAAGCCAGAAGATATCGCTGGAGAGGCCCATTAGATGGAATGTTTGTGAAAGGGGGGAGGGTTAATCAACAAACACCTGTGTGTGTTTGAAAATTGGGGGAAACCATGAAGATGATCATGGATTTATTGGGCTGGCTATTCCCTATTTTCAGACAAAACTCGACTTGTTTTCTGTGTTATGCGAAAAAAAATAGGAAACCCTGGTAGAACTAAATTCAGCTACATGATGGGTGGATACCATGATATGATCTATGTGATCTTGTTCAAAAATGAGGCACTATGGGGGACTCCAGACTCGATCAATTCGCAGTCCGTTTTGGTAGAGACCATCCGCACTCATCATTGCTGGCAAAATGTCCAATTTGATTGGATACACTGTGATTGTTGGTTGTATATAATCATGGGCTGGTCTGATGATGGATGACTACTTAGAGGTCCCATTTCTTTATCCCCAGATTCTTGGTGGTTGTATATCCCCATACTATTGGCAGCTCTTATCTCACAACTGATTGGCAATTTGGCAATATAGATCAATATAGTATCATGTTAATTCTACTTTCATGTTGTTCTCATTTTTGAGGTTTCATTTGCTCGTTTTTAATGGTCACATCCTCAACTATGTATGGTCATCTCCGAATTGTTATTGGTCATCTCCCTGGTTTGTTGTAGTTCACATCCCTGTTCATTCGCTGGTTTCTTCCTCCATTTTGTTTCTTCAATCCTCCAACTTTTTTTGGCAAAGGTGCCCCGTTGTTTTGCTTGAATCGCAATTCCAGCCAAATTGTTTTTTTGATACCAACTTAAATCCCTTCCATTGGTTTTTATGGAAGGCTGGCGAGCTAAGCACCGACGACGATGCCACAATGCTCCGAGCAGGCCGCTCGAGGGAGCAAGACCCTAGCGAAACCTTGGCTGATGCGAGTAGAATCCCTTCCCCTAATATTCATATTCTCTAATATTAAAACACCCCCTTAGAAACCATGGTTTTAGTAGGGGAACTTCCACATAAATTGGGACCATGAATGGGATATTTTCGTGGGACATGAATGGGATACTACTCGTAATGGGATATTCATGGGGATGTAATGGATATATCTGGATAAATGGATGTTATGGGTTGATGGGTGTTAATGGACGTAACGGTAATTTGCTGATTTGTATCTGGGTAAATTATAATGACCTCACTGTGACCGAACCCTGGAATCATGGTAGGGGAATCATCCACATAGCTGGCCGCACGTTTCAGGTTAGTGAATTACTCAGAATCTATAGCAAGCCACAACAAGATCGCGAGTGCCGTGTTTCCAGGATGGAGGTGAAACATGATAGTTTTCCACATGATTTTCCAGCTTTCCGCATCTTTTCGGCATCTTTTAAAATGGTTGCTATACACAAAAAAAAGTCATGGTGGTGAAATTGATTTGAAGATTATTGGATCAACCGCTTGGGATTATATAAATGTTTTTTTTCTTCTGAACATGGGGGAATTTTACAGAACAGGCCACTGTGGGAGTGCGCAAATTGCAGCATTTCCTGTGCACAGATCCAACAGCATATGGCGCAACCGGACAAAATTGAATTCCATTCCTCTCTGCTGTTCATTGGCTGAATGCACTATGTCATAGCAAACATTGCTGTACTGTAGTGTATCGACCTTGCTTGTAGTGCAACCACTGACAGTGCCTGGCAATCTCTGCTTGGCACATCTGCAATGGCTATCCACACACAAACCAAAAAACCAAAAAACCAAAAAACCAAAAAACCAAAAAACCAAAAAACCAAAAA
>Ga0126342_10013658_pt1 | contig 14359 bp, 16 predicted proteins | sample Cyp1metagenome_FD_92528 | JGI IMG/M metagenome (GOLD analysis project Ga0126342, IMG submission 92528) | Coral microbial communities from Lord Howe Island, Old Settlement Bay, Australia - Cyphastrea 1 metagenome | ecosystem: Host-associated > Invertebrates > Cnidaria > Coral ...
GAGACAAGACTCTCGGGGAGGCGGACACACCATCCAACACAGGCACACATCTGCGGAGACAGTGGGAGACAGTGGGAGACAAGGGGAGACAAGGGGAGACAAGACCCTCGGGAAGGCGGACACACCATCCAACACCAAGGCGGACACCTTAGAAAGCATTAAGAACCGCTAACAGTACTGTTTGGGGAAGAACGGGGCCCAAAACTTAGGCGCACACTGTGTGCAAGCCTGCGCAGTCGAAATGCATATGGATATCGCACAAAACCACTTTTATGTGAACATTTACAGCAAAGATGCCACGCCCCGAAGAGTGTGCCCTGATCTAGCCCCGGCCCCGGCCTTATTACTTGCCGTAAGAACCCTTACATACCCCATGATGTCCCCAACGTCCGCCACCTCAGAGGTCGACTTCAACGCCCGAACGGACGTAGTGGACGTAGTGGCGGCACCAATGCAACAGGCCAGACAAAAAAAACGTCAGCAGGGACAACAACTGGTGGTTTTTCATAGGGCCTAGGGATTTCACCAAAAGAAATGGGACATTTATATGGATTTATGGTGACTTATGCGGATTTCACCAAGAATCAGGATTATTCCGACGCATCGTAGGAAATTCAAAGCCGTTTCTTCTTGTTTCGCTGCACTTTTTGAGTGCCCTCAGCAAAACCAATATATAAACGTGGAAAACCCACCATGAATGTAGATCATCTTCCAGGAAAACCCATGGTTTCACTAGTTTATCACTATAGGTGAGTTCCATTTCAGTTTCTTTCGATTAATGAACATTGTGGCAGTTTTCATGGGACTCTTTGTCAAACAGCTACTGTTTTTGAACAGGGCGTCTGAGATTGGCCACGGGGTTGTTGGCGGATTGAATTGGCCACAAGTGATTGTTTGGAAATGGTTGCGACATTTTTTGGAAGGGACAAAAACTGACACACTCACTCATCCAGGTGCGACGCTGAGGACAGCGCACACAGCGCGAACCGCGCGCACGGCGCAGAGCAGCAAAACGCTCCTCAGTCGCATCACGAACTTGAAGGACTCCGACAACTTTCAATACCACCCGGCAGCCATGGGCGCGCTGGAACCTCGAGTAGCGCGAAGATCTGGGCTGTCGAGTGGTACCCATCAGACAGAAGTAGAGGAAGCAAAGAGCATACCGAAAGATACCATTCTTCCAGCTTTGATGATAAGCCTTTGCTGCTTTAACAACACGGTTTTCTGGCTTTCATCTCTCCTAAGTTTTCCACACTTTGCGTCTTTACTCGTGACGAAAACACCGAATTGACTTTGCAATATCTCTAGGAGGGGTGGGTGCCAGCGGCTCAATCGTCCACCAGGTTTGCTACATCATTGAGCTTGGGACATTTGTCCTTTTTTTCAAGGAGTACCACAGATGGAACTCTGCGATGGGTATCGGTTTGGCTCAATCGGCCGGAGATTTGTCGGCGGCTTTTGTGATGAAACTCCTTCCAAGTGGTTCCAGTGATGGCACATCAGAAGTGGGATTCTGTCGCCGCATTTTCATGCAGCCCTACAATCTCTCTTGGTTGGTGATGTTTTGGATGCTGAGACAGATAGCATGTCTTTTGTAAACTTTTTGAAACGGTCGTTGGTGAGGGGAAGAGCACAAGCGGATTTGCTCCAAGTCAAGCGCTTTTGCTCCCGTTTCTCTTGCTCCGACCCTCCAGCCACTAAGGGTATTCTGCAATTTGGGGATGGCAAGCCCTTGGCTGGCAGCAGCGGTTACAGCGCAAGTGCTGATGGGTTCCCTCTTTGTTTACAATGCGAAATTCACCACCGACTTAAACCTTTTCTACTCCTTGGGCGACAACGGAGTTTTCCTTACGATGCAGGTCTGGTGCAAGACTGCACATGCCATCGGGGCTTGTGGCTCCAGCTTTTTGGGTCCTTTGATCTATTCCGAGGCTGGAAAACCATCACCAAACGGGGCTATCATCATCATTCTTCCCATAATGTGCCATAGTTGGCATTTTTTTGGGACCCGCATAGCTTAAGTCACAATTTGGAAGCAACATTGAACTTTGTCGGGCAGGGCACCTGGAAATGTCTTGTTCTTGATGCCGAACTCTCTTCCGAAATCACTTTATTATGAATTTCCTCCTCTTGACCTTGAAATCTCTTGACATCTCTCGCTCCCGACCCGTCTTTCTCTGGACATCTCTTTCCCTTGACATCCCGTTCACTTGACATCTCTTTCTCTTGCTATCTTTTCTTTGAGATTCTTTGTTGACCTCTCTTTCTCTTGACATCTTCTTTCTCTTGCCCAGAACACCGTGACAGTGACGCAGCAAAATTGGACTGCCCTGAGCAACTGCTGGATTGCAAAGCGCCATAATACGAGCGCACAGCAACACATGAAAAGCAATCTTGGCGCAGCAACTCAACTTTTTAACTCGCATGCCTTGTTTGGAAACTATCCACATATCTCCATTATCGCATCATCTTCCCCACATTGTCACTATCAATTTTCACCATTCTTTGCCATTCTGAAACACCACTCCCATTCCGCCACCTAATCGCAGGTGTCGCCTGTGGCTCCCTTCCTGGTGGCCACGGGTGTCTCCGCTACGACCTTCGTGGCCTTCAGCGCCTTCTTCGCCTTCCGCGTGGGGCTGCTGGACATGGAAAGCGCCGAGGAACAGCGCGCGCGGCGCAAGGGGAAGAAGCGCATCTCTACGTGGGTCACTTGGTCGCGCAACGGATGCAACGGATGCAACGGGGGATGATGGTAGTTGTGGATGGTGGATGGTGGATGGTTGATGAATAAATGGTTTTAACCTCAAGAAATGTGGCTTTCACCAACCATGATGGGGATTGACGTTGATGTATCCGGGTCAATTGGAGCGACGATGCAAAAATGCAGAAAAAAACACCGCAATGGGATGTGAACAGGGAACTAACATGAACTAACCATCAATACATCCAGGTGGATTTTTCCGATCTGGACGACCTTGCCAGGTAAATGAGAATCGAGGAGGTTGCTCCAACCTATACTGTAGCTAAACTTATTGCCACAAGGGGGAACATGTGTTATTTTATTTGGCCACCTCCCTAGTGTCTGGGGTGTTGGGAGCAACCCTGTTTTTCATCACTTGTGAATTGTAGTAATCTGCCCAGATGCGGACTGGATTTGGATGTGAAGATTGACGTTTGAACATCTGAGGATCAAACCAACCATTTGATAGCGATACCTCAGGCGATTTAATGAATGAAAACCGTAGCAGGAACTAATTTTGATCTACCATGTATATATATATATATATATACAATATATTTTACAATCCATGTTTATTTGGAGATGTGAAGCCAGTGGTTCCTTTTTTGACAGAATGGAAACATAACCAACATCAACCCTCTCTGAGTGCACATTTTTACGGTACATCTCAGTTCAGGGGGGAAATCGATAAACGACCCCCCCTGGATACCCCCATTTTTGTTTGGGTAAAACACCGTCTCTAAAACTTCAATGATTGAAACCATAGTGTTCTACCCAAACATACATGGATTAATCCCATCAATTTTCCAACCAATCCATGGATCAAAAACCTGAAACAACTGCCGTGGGGGAATCTCAGGCAGCAGATCGCAAGTCCGTCGTTGTTTGAACCGGGCCTTTTTTTGGCTGCCCTGAAGGGGCTGCCTGGATGACCCCCCCCCCCGGGATGAAGTGGGAGAGCCACAAGGAAATGGGTCTGTCTGAAGATATACTGGTTAAAATGGCCATTGAATGCGGAAAATGATGACTAACCAATAGATTTAGAGGTACCATATTTTCACAGAAACTCTTATGTAAGTGATATATGCAAGTGATTTTGGGGTCAAGTTTCTTGGTTCAATATCACTGACATTGATATTCAGTGTTTTCACATGTTTTGTTGCACAAAACTCACGCGTCACTGGCTGCTCCAACTTACCATCAGTTACCCTTTTTGGCTTGGACCTCCCCAACCATAGTTGGGGCGACCGGGCCTCTGTGTCGACTTGACGGCCATTACAAAGGCCAGCTGCGGCTTGGAAAAACGTCCCGCCTGCGAAAAATCATCATGTTCCGTGATTTTGCTTCCACCTGTGGGATATTTTGGGATACTGTACTTGGTTGAAAATTCACGGTATGAAAACCGTACCCCATTTTCGGACCAAGAGGCAATCCCAGGATTTGTGATGGGGACTGTCACGAACGTACCGCCAGAATTCTGGATCACCAAACAATGGTTGATTCATGAGGATGTCCATGGATGATAATCTCCCATATATCAAGGGTAGTTGAACTGTGTTGAACTGTGTTGAACTGTGTTGAACTAGTAGAACCTTGAAATTTCTCCATCCACCACTTTCTACGAAGAGTTTCCTGTGGCTCCAGCCTTGGCCCCTTGGCCCCTTGGCCCCTTGGCCCCTTGGCGATGGGATGGATGACAACAGAAAGGAACGTCTCCCGTGCTCGTGGCGCTATGTCAATCTGTGTTTGTTGGTTCCAATGTTGAATGGCTTCATCAACGGCTACTGCTGGGCTGGATTGGCGCTGCATTATCGAGACATGGGCTGGCCCATTGCAAGGGTGGGGACACCAGCTACTTGTGGCTTCATCGGAAGGGTTCTTTTTCAGAAGATTCAGGTGCGATATGGCTTCTTGCCTTGATATTGGTCCATGTTTTTTTCGCTCGGGGAAAGCTTGTCCAAAACATGCGCCCGATTTGACCAAATAATTTCAGAAAAGCTTTCCCCATCAAAGGCACAATGCAAGATCTTTCATAACATGTGACATGGAGCCAGAGAAGTTGTCCACTGGGATCGTGGCTTGAGGATTTTGGGTCATGATCCCGCTGGGCCTGATTCATTTGATCCTCACACTCCTGGGAGTCGTCTTCTTCGATCAGGAATCTTGGCGACTTCTTCGTTCGCATCATGGGAAGATCATGGGAAGATCATGGGAAGCTCATATGTTCAGAAGATCTTTTTCAGAGAGTGACGCCACCGGACACAACAAATCATGGTGTAATACTGTATATCCATCATATTCCCATAAACTATTCCCGTGACCAGCTTTTCTAAGATGATATGAACATACTTTTGAAACATGCTCCAAGTCTCTTCAACACCCCAACTGAAAGGACTCATTTCAAAGACCCTCTTCAAGTGGCAAAGAGTATGTTCTGTTGTTAAACGACATCCTAAACTTGTAATATTCCCATGAGTCTCCCATGAAATCTTCCCATGATATTCCGCGCGGGTTTCCAATAATATTCACGTGACATTCCCATGATGTTCCCATGATATTATTCCCATGATATTCCCACGATTTCCCCATGATATCTCTGTTATATTGCCATGAATTTCCCATGATTTTCGCATGATGTTTCCATAAGTTTCGCAAGATATTCCCATGGTTTTCCCATGATACCCCCATGATATCCCCATGGTTTTCCCATGAGACTCCCATGATATTCCCATGATATCCCGATGACATTCCCATGGTGTTCCCATGATATTCCCACGATATCCCTACAGAAAGAAACCAGCCAAGAGGGTGGGTTTTTACCTCCTCATGTGACTCTAATTTTGGCTCAAGGACAAGCGGCCTCAGAGGATACCTTTGTGTTTTTCTTTGAGGTTTCATGTGTAACTTGCTATTTTATAGCGTTTCTTTGGGTTATCGGCCGTACTGGCTCCCCCTTCATTTTCATATCAATTTCACATTTCAACCCTCGACCTTGTGCCAAGCCATATTTCTTGAAGCTTTAGGAGACGCGCAGTTTTTGTTGCGTTGATCTCGGCATCTTGGAGTGGGGCGACTCGGTTCATGCACACAGGTCGTCGGCGCAGACCACGTGGCGGGAAATCAGATCGCAGGAAGAGGATTCGCGAATCTTTTTGGGAAGCAGTTGATTCTCGAGAAGCTGAGCAGGACACTCCATCGCCGAATCTCCCGGATCTCGAGGAGGAAGATCTTAGCGAACCTGTTGTGACACTTCAGCCCAAGGCGAAAGCTTTGAGGCGACGGATTAATCCAAGACCGGACTCAACAATTGGTGGCGGGGCATCTTCAACAAGGGAACGTTCTGGCATAACAACGGGATTGAGATGATTCAGGGTAAAAAAAACTAAGGACACAACAGCTTTGAAAATCCTTGGGGCTACTGCTGCGGCTGATGGCAGGTTTCCTGCAGCAACTGCAAATGCAGCAGCGACACTAGATCCAGCTTTATTGGCCTTCGGCTTAGATTTTGCAGCCGGATCATGCACAAATGAACATGGATCCCTCCTACAGGTGCCACTTAGGTAAAATAGGCATGGTGTGCCCTTTTCCCCTGCGACTACCTCCCTCTTATCCTTATCCCCTCCTCTTTCCATCAGCTTGGCTTGATGCTTGAGGACGATTCTGATTTCTCTTTCTTCTGGTCTTTCTTGTCTTGCTTTTTGTCGACCCTTGCCGCTGCGGCATCAACTTTGATTTCAGGGCGTTTAGAACTGATGCAGTGTTATGACCGTGTTGGGACCATCGATGCAGCCAATCATGGATTGCCATAACCATTGAAAAGACCTAATGGACCCTCCTGCAGGAGCTTCCCGAAACCGATCAACCTTGAGTGCAAGCTTTGGGACATTTTTGATGTTTTTGTACAACCATGACCTAAGGATAGCTTCTTTGGGATTGATGTTTTCAGACTTGACAGAACAAATTCAACCCGATCCCGAGACACTTCCAAATCCTTGATCTCCAACCCTTGTGGCTTCAATGCCGAGGTGTTGTTGGCTGAGACTCATTCCTCTCTCCTTGTCAAGGCGGAACTTTTTGCAAATCCTGCCCAACAGGATGTGACCCTGAACTTGTTTCCCTTGACAGACACTGAGTTCTTGCAACGCCTGGAAGTCAACCCCAAATCTGCCACTTTTAGATGCCTCAAGCAACTTGGTACCAGGGACTCTGTTCAGAACTGGGAAAGCTTTTGATGGATCTTCTTGACCCTCCAAAGGACCACTCAACCAATTGAGAACCTTGGATTCGTTACTCTTACAGCATGTTACCAAGTGGGAAATTAGAGAATTTTTCCCACCCCTCATTTCGGCAGCTGTTTTTGGTAGCTGAGGTGTTTTTATTTCGTCAAAACCCTTCAACCGCATGAGTTTACGTTCATTGGCATACCCTGGGTCCGATTCCGAAGATGATGATTCATCAGATGAGCTGGTAGAATCTTTCTGCTTTTTGCTCCTACCACCTTTTTTCTTACTTAATTCATCCCTCAAATTTTGAACTTCTTCTCGGAGAACAGCCAAAACTTGATTAACAGAGTCATTGGCATTGGACTGTGGGGGATCAGGTTCATCTCGACCAAACAAATCAAAAGCCTCCACATTTGAACCTTTATCTGATCGATCCTGGTCACCCCCTGCAGACAGGGCGCGGACTGAACCGCTGCACCCTGCTGCTTGCAATAATCGCGCCGACAAATCCTGATCCAGGCGAGTAAGATGGGCAATTTGGCTTTGCAGTCCCAGGACCACGGGGGATTCCCTAGACAGAGCATGGCTCCTAACATCATCCAAGGATTGTGCATGGACCCTTTCGGCTTGTGCAATGGCTTCCCTCATAAGCTGTTGATGCTGGGATTCGGCTTCTGCCAGAGTTTCATGCTTAACATGGTCAGCAACTCGAGCACTCACATTCTGGGTATGTTCCAAAGAATACTTGGTCATGTCTTGGACAGCCTGATGGTGTCGCATTTCTGCCTCATGCATGGTGGCACTACGGACGGAATCAGCAAATTGCATGGCATTATGATGGGCTACATTTGGGGAAATTCCAATTTGGATTGATAGGATGGAGCGGGCATCAACAAAGGTTTGACCTTGTGGCACCCTTTGACCCTGACCTGGACTGGCTGGATTTTGGATTCTACCCTTCCTAGTCACGGCTACTTCATTCTCATCCAATTCAAACCTCCCAGCTTCCAAAACCCGACAAGTCACTTGCAACTTCCGAGGGTTGATAAGGGCCCAAAGACTTTGAACTACAGTTTGCAAGTCTGCGATCATCCTAAGGTCTGCGGACTAAATTTTGATGCTGGGTTGATTGTGATGCATCCCCTGGCGAACCTCCCGCAGATAGGCCAACAGCTGCGACTGCCACATGCAATTCGCTAGAACTCGATGACTCTTGATTCGCTGACATTCTGTCTGGATTACTTTATTCAGGGTATTGAGGGAATACTAAATCTCTCGGGTTGATTTGGATTTATTCCACACACCCTTCACGGGAAATCCTTTTCACTCTCCCAAGTGACCGTCACGGCGCAAGCAATAGCACGAGGCCTGTCTGTAGATCTCCCCAGGGTGGATTGCCAAACCCCAAGAATCATTGACCTGAAATGCCTTGATGTTTGCCCGGCGATAATGATGATTGGAATCAGCTTTATGACTTTTGAGTTCTTCAATGCAGTGACTTATTCTCGATGGGCCCTCTTTCCAATATAGGTCAATCCTACGTACACCACGCCTGCACTCGCCAAGTTAGCAAGAGAATGAGCCGTTGGCACAAAAATCACTTGATGCTCTCCCCTGTGCCGGCCGACCCTGAAGTGAGATGGCTGATAATAAACCCCGCTAAGTCCAGATCCTGACTTGACCAAAGTTGAATCCCTGTTCTCTGCAAATGATTCCGGCAAAATCACGGTCCTATAAAGATCAAAAATGCAACCGTTTTTTGAAGATCGAACAAATCACGAAGAGATTCTGGAGCTTCAAGGGCTTCTCCTATGAGAACGCAACCTGGGCCTGGGCATATCGCCACTTGAACTTCAACGTTTGGGTCAAGTAGGATTTCTGCCACACCACGTGTCACAGCCCTTGATGGCTCGCTTAGAATTTAAGGAATACTCTCCCCTGCGACTGCTACTGAAGTTGCCTAAGTTGCCCTGTTTGAAGGCTCACTCCATTCCGCATACCAAGTTCCCCCTGAAGATGGTGCAGTTGCTGCTTCCACAACCTCCCCAGAAGATGGAACATGCACTGGACTCTCAGGGCACTTCACGCAACTCATGCTTGGAACGAACTTGTGGCAAATTTCTGGAAGCAATGATGACACAATGCTTTCACACATGGTGATGGGATAGAAGCAGATTTGGGGGTCTTGGAACCTTTCACTGGCACATGCTGGTGATCATAATTGCAAACTTTGGTTCGCAAGCAACGGATCAAACTGTCATCTGTTGAGGCAACAGTTGAAGGCTTATAGGAATCACCCCCTATGTGCAAGCTGGAAATTATGAGAGTTGAAAAAGTCTTGCAGCTCTTCACTCTTCCAACCAGAGCATCCTGTCGGCCACTCGAAGAGAACCCTACCTCCACGGTTCAAGGCGATTTTGGATAGTTGGGACAAGAACTTCTGATCCCGAAAGGTCAACGCCGTTCATGGCATCGGAGTCTAGAATTTTCAAAAGTTGAGATTACACTTTTCATGCTCTGCGACATTTCCATTGGCTTTGGTAAGACGGATGTGCTTCACACCTACGGGTTCCGAAACTTTCCCAAGATTGGATTTGGGGACTGCAACAAAACTCAATCATCATACCGTATGCTGGCAAGAACTTCTCTGCTGCCCTTTTACCTCTCTTGCCACCCTGGATTGGGCGCGGCAAGGCCTGCTGCTCACCACCCGTAGCTTCAAAAGCTCCACTTGGAACCTCATTGTCTTCAGGCAGAAGTTGAAAGATGGTTTTCCCAGTCCAGAAATCATTCTCATTCTCAAAATATTAACTTCGGTGGTTCTTGCTCCAAGTCGCTTGGCTTTCACGGGAAGATCATCTGGGAACAAGGGATTAAAGAGCTTCTTGCGTTTGATATGGTGAAATCGAATGAGCCCATCTTCTTCAAGCTTCCATGAATCAACACCCTTTGCAATGCCCTTGGGAAGTGTGAACTTGCCCCCCCTGATTAGCTTATCAAGCCCCAAAGACATTGAGCCTGAGCACATTCCATTGAGCATCCATGAGCTGATTGACAAAAAGGTTTGGAAAACATGATCCTGCAGCAGTCAGCGAAGCCCAAAAGGAAGCCCAAGGCCTTGTCGATGCAGGAACTTGGGACTACAAGAATGTGATCCCTAGGCGCGAGCTTGAACGCCAGTAGAGGCAAAGTGGAACAAAGGTAGCAAGAGGGATATTGATGACAATAATGACTTGGAAAAATGCAGAATCAGCTACTGAAAAGCGACTGAAAGCAAGAATTGTTTTCTTCGGCAACAATGTTTAGGATCAATATGCTTTGCCGAGTGAATTCCAAGAGATCAAAGCCATTCCTACTACAATAGTTGGTTTGAACACCAACTTGGCTTTTGGTTTTAGAAAAGGGAATAAGACGTCGCAATCAGACGCTATCAAGGCTCACATCCAGAGTGACCTTCACACAGTGCATGACACGTACATTGAGCTTACAGATGAATTGATCCCGGATCATCTCAAATGGATGCAGAGACCGTGCGCCATGTTGCACAAATCATTGTACGGGCACCCTGAATCACGGGGGCATTGGAGTTTGAAGTTCCAAAATTTAATGTCTCAAATGGATGGGGTTGAATCCTAATTATTCCCTTCCAATTTCATCATCAAAAAGTGGAACATGTTGGTTACCCTATACGTTGGTGAAATTGTAGTCTCAGGACCTTGCGGTAATCACGAAATTCTGGTCCGAATTATCAAAGCATCTCCATATTGAAACACCCCAAGATGTCTCAAAAGTCTTGGGCAGGACGGGGAAGTGCAGCTTGATATGCATGAGTTTGCGGACGTTGCGTGCAAGCTGTAAAACAGGAGTGTAAAGAATTCAAGGGACCCTAAAATTCTCCGACCCCATATCTAGACGAGAGTTCCTTGCCTGTTGATGACTTGGATAGTAAGGGTAGTCTTGCCAATTCAGCAGCCAGACTGATTATGAAAGCCTACTGGCTTGCCAGACCCAGCAGGCCAGACCTGCTTCATGCCCTCAACGTTTTGAGCAAGAGAGTCGAAATGACGACCGGAGATTGTTCAAGGTTTTGTGTTATCTCAATGAAACAATGCAGTACAGGATGAGATTGAAACTTGATCCACATGCCGCTTGGAAGTTGTGGTTATTCACGGATGCTGGCCATGCATCCAAAACAGACCACGGCTGCTCTACTTCAGGATCATTACTTGTAATTTCAGGTGGTGGACCATTTTTCCCTGTGACGTTTTCAGTCTAAGAGGCAAACAGCATGCAGCCGTTCCACGACTGAAGCTGAAGCCATTGCATTGGCCACTGCTCTGTTTGGCGGTGCAATCCCCGCGCAAGAGTCCCTATCTGAACTGCTAGGCAGATCTATTCCTTTGACTTGCCACCAAGACAATACTGCCACAACTCAAGTAATTAGAAATGGATACTTTGCTCGCCTTAGACTTTTGGGTAAACCCAAAGGAGTCATGTCCAAGGCCTTTATGATTTTTGATGCTTTTAAAGAGCCGGATATTAGCATCCCACACTGCCAAACAGAGCAGCAGGCTGCAGACATGTTCACGAAATGCTGGGAAGTCCACAAGTGGAAAACAGCCTTGGACATTATTGGAATTTTTGATCCTAGCAAAGACCCGTAATCGCATGAAAGCGTCAGAAATTGTCCCATAGACCCTTGTCGAGCAAGCCTTGATCAATTCTTGTGTTGAAAGGCCGTTTTGGCCACTCCTTGGTAGGGACCGGACAAGTTGCAGTAGGATCACATACGCGATGCCCCTGCATAGTGCAGCGGTTAAGTCCGTGCCCTGTAGGTGTCCCGTGTGACTGTTCCTTATCGAAGTTGGAGTATGAGATCAGTTCTCACAAAGAAGTTGGTACTGTCTACCGCGTGTGGGGAGAGAAGCGGCCACGCACCCAGAAATAAACAGGCCAAACTCCCATAAGCACATGTCCTTTCCATATGCAATCGCTCATCCATGATAAATCTTGCGCAGACTTTCGTAATGAAACTATTTGTCTCAGATGAGTCCCACGTGCAGCAACGAGCCCTTAGAAATCTTGCCTTGCATCCGCAATGTGTGCGCAGCATTCGCCGAAGCATGCAGGTAGTCACTTTCGTAGGAAGGGGGTACAGAAAGAAGCCAGCCAAGAGGGTGGGTTTTTACCTCCTCATGTGATTCTAATTTTGGCTCAAGGAAAAGCGGCCTCAGAGGATACCTTCGTGCCTTTCTATGGGGTTTCACGCGTAACTTCCTATTTTGTAGCCTTTCTTTAATCCTGATGACATTCCCATTGTATTCCCACGATATTCCCATGGCATTCCCGCGATTTACCACTGATATTTCCGTGAAATTCCCATGATGTTCCCATGAGTGGGACATGGTACAGAGGCTCCTGCTTCTGAGTGTGGTGCGTCACATAATTCAGAGGAGTTCACAGCAAATCACAGCAGGACCAAGATGCCCTTGTCTGTAGCCAAACCGGTGATAGCCGACCGCATAAAGTGGGAGCATAGCCCTGCATTTAACCCGATTCCGTTTTTTGACGATGCCATTGTTCGAGAAGCCTTTGTAAACCCATCTAAAGTTAGATTGCCCCCCGAAGCTTGGCCCCACCAACTTAAGGGTAAGGTTTTCTGTTCAAAAAAGGAATTGCTAGCCCTAGCTTCCAAATGAGATTCCAAGGGAGCCTGTAAGATTTTCAGGGTTTCGGAAGTTAATTGGGATGAGTGTGTTGGAATTTTCGCCGCCCCCAAAGACGACAGTTTCGACCACCTCATTTTGAATCCTTCGACGGCCAACAGTCGAATGCAGAGTTTTGCACACTACACTAAGCAACTCGCATGAAACTCCCATGATGCCCCCCTGATGATATTCTTATGATTTTCCCTGATGTTCCCATGATATTCCCATGGTCTTCCCATGGTCTTCCCATGATATTCTTATGAGTTTCCCTTGATATTCCCATGGTATCCCCATGGCATTCCCATGACATTCCCACGATTTCCACATGGTATTTCTGTGATCCCGCCATGAAATTCCCATGATGTTCCCATGAGTGTCCCATGATATTCCGATGAAGTTTCCATGGTATTCCCATGACATTCTTACGATTTACCAATGATATTTTCGTGATATAGCCATGAATTTCCCAATGATATTTCTATTTTTTCCCGAGAGCGCCTGCGAAGGGTTCTTCGTAAAAAAGCAGCCGTTGTAATACATCTTCACGCCCTCACATCTGCTGATCTAGATCTTCACACCTTCACATCTGCTGATCTAGATCTTCACACCTTCACATCCGCTGATCTACATCTTCACACCTTCACATCTGCTGATCTACATCTTCACACCTTCACATCTGCTGATCTACACCCACACCTTCACATCTGCTGATCTACATCTTCACACCCTCACACCTGCAGATCTAGATCTTCACACCCTCACATCTGCAGATCTACATCTTCACACCTTCACATCTGCAGATCTCCTCTCGCTCTTCTTTCTATCTCTCTCTTAAGGCGGGGGCGGTGCCGCAGGAGCGCCACGAAACGCAACCCTTTCGCACGAAATGGACGTTGGACGTCAAGAACTGAGGAAAAATTGCGATTTTACTTTGTCCATCGCGACCCTTTCGCACGAAATGGACGTTGAACGTCAAAAACTGAGGAAAAATTGCGATTTTGATGTATCCATCGCAACCCTTTCGCTCGAAGTGGACGTTGAACGTCAAAAACTGAGGAAAAATTGCGATTTTGATGTATCCATCGCGACATTTTCGCACGAAATGGACGTTGAACGTCAAAAACTGAGGAAAAATTGCGATTTTGATGTATCCATCGCAACCCTTTCGCTCGAAGTGGACGTTGGACGTCAAAAACTGAGGTAAAATTGCGATTTGGAGGTGTCACGGGCAACCCTTTCGCACGAAATGGACGTTGGACGTCAAAAACTGAGGACAAATTGCGATTTTACTTTGTCCATCGCGACCCTTTCGCACGAAATGGACGTTGAACGTCAAAAACTGAAATAAAATTGCGACTTCACGGGTCCGGTCTCTGTGTGTAAAAGGGTCTGTGTGTAAAAGGGTCTGTATGTAAAAGCGTCTGTGTGTAAAAGCTTCTGTGTGTAAAGCTTCTGTGTGTAAAAGCCTTTATGTAAAAAGCGTCTGTGTGAAAAAGCTTCTGTGTGTAAAAGCTTCTGTGTGTAAAAGTGTCTGTGTGTAAAATGGTCTGTGTGTAAAAGCTTCTGTGTGTAAAAGCTTCTGTGTGTAAAAGTGTCTGTGTGTAAAATGGTCTGTGTGTAAAAGCTTCTGTGTGTAAAAGCTTCTGTGTGTAAAAGGGTCTGTGTGTAAAAGGGTCTGTATGTAA
>Ga0126342_10013659_pt1 | contig 14358 bp, 14 predicted proteins | sample Cyp1metagenome_FD_92528 | JGI IMG/M metagenome (GOLD analysis project Ga0126342, IMG submission 92528) | Coral microbial communities from Lord Howe Island, Old Settlement Bay, Australia - Cyphastrea 1 metagenome | ecosystem: Host-associated > Invertebrates > Cnidaria > Coral ...
ATGATATATATATATGATATATATATATATATATATGATATATATATATATATATGATATATAAATATGATATATAAATATATATGATATATATATATGATATATAAATATGATATATAAATATATATGATATATATATGATATATATGTTTAACATATATCATAATATATATATATATACATAAAGTGTTAAATATTATATCATATGTATATCACATGTTGCATGTCTATACCTACATAGATTATATGGTATCCAGGTGGGTGAGCTAACTCACCTGGCCTTTGTGGAGCTTCTGCTGGAGCAGTGTGTGGGGACCAAGCTGCCAGCGAAAAAAACATGGCTTTCAGTGGCTTTCACCATCAACATATGGGAATTTAATCATAAAAATATAGGAGATTCCAACCATCAAACGTTGGGTTTCGACTTTTGATATGTTGCAAGCATCAACATTTGAGTAAACCTTGGCTGGGGAGTTCAATATACTGGATTATTTTGACGAAAATGTAGGAATATTGTGCCAAAAGATTAAACGTTTGCAGGGTTTCCACATTTATCAGCTCAGGGGTCTATATTATTGGTGTGGCAAACACTGGACCTAGAATAATGCTCAACTTCCATTTTTTCCTCAAGATCTTTGACCTCTACCCACCAAATCGCTTCAATATTTCCTGATGTCAATAGGATACACCCGCATTGTATGGTCCCAATTATGTGGAAATTCCCTACTAAACCATGGTTTCAATGGGGCTGTTTAATATTAGGGGAAAGGGGTTATATCTGGAACCCTGTGATACACCTAGGCGATCGACACATCTTTTCGTTCAAAGGCTCCGATGTGCCTTGAATGGAGGGGTATTCGGTGTGGCGATGGGGGGCCAGGGAGTTTTTCTTCTCATTAGATAATATAGATGGAGTTTCACCTATCATTTCTATAAGTAGATCAACATATCTGGATGTAAATGGATCTAAAGAACTTCTAAAACAATTATGAATTGCAAGGGGACACAACTGGGACAGAGCTGTGGGAGGATTGGGCTTTGGACGCACGGTTCATTCTTGATCGAGTTTTTGTGCAATTGGGTGTCGCACATGGGAGGTTGGCATTTGGGTCCCATATTCACCATACAGACTTCAATGATACTTTGCAGAGCACTTGGAGGTTTCTCCACAAGTGGGTCCGTATGAAAAGTTGAGGTCTTACACCTGTCCCTGGCCCTGGTCAGCCTGGTGCGTTCCAACAACGACGATGTCATTCCGTGGGGAAGCGCAGAGCCGAAGAAAGATTCCATGGCCGCCATGGCGATGGGAATTGTCCGGCTGTTTTACATGTTGCGAAGAAACAACCAAAAAGACTTACAACATATTGTACTATATATATGTACATGTATATATATATGTACATATATATATATATATGTATAATGCATATGTATATATGTATATATACATATACACATAATATATACACATATAGTGGCAGCTCCCCGTGTTTCATCACGATACCTCTCAGCTGGTTGATTTTTGTGGCCACCAAGGCCTCGATTGTTGATGCATCTGCCAAAGCGATTGAACGAGCCTCGACGAATCTTCCGGTTAGCGGATACCAATACATAGCTGGATGGTTTATCATATCAGGTTTATAATAACCATTCATTATATTATCTGGGGCTTCCTAAAATGGGGGTATTCCAATAGCTGGATGGTTTATAATGGAACATCCTATTAAAATGGATGATTAGGGAGTACCCCCCATGGATATTGGAAACCTCCATATGGGTCAACTTTGGGTACCCGCGAATTGGATGGTGAAGACAAACAACATCGAACAAGTCTATAGGTTGTGTAATTTGTAATTCCGAACCATGATCCAACTGTTTTCCCGGCCTGAACTTAGCACTGGCCAGCGCGAATTGGAAGTGAGTGGACTGTATGGCACATGGCAAGGTTCCTCCTTCGTGCATCCCTCTGTAGCAAGCCTCTTTTCTTGATTTGATAATACCTCGTGGGACGATGGTTTTCTGATCTTTTCCGGGTTGCTGAAAGGCCTTGTACTATGACCTTGTGCCTGGTCAATTTGTGCGTTTCTTGGAGCTCTTCCAGTACCTTCCAGAGATTGAGGCTGGAAGGAATTTCTGCAGGTAACCTTGGAAGTTCAAGTCATGGACGACTCCTACACTTCTGATGTTACCATGGAAAATCTCTTTGTCGTTGGATTTCTAGGGGTCAACTGGCGGAAGGCTGCGTGCAGCCCTCGCATTCTAGACGAGCTTGCCTACAGAGCCCGGGAGTTACTTCCGCGGCACGCGACTCAATATGTAGAATGGACATGTGAGGTGTTGTGCTTCAAGCAACAAAGAGGACCAGCGCAAAATCACAACATGATCCATTTCAAAATCTACAATGGATTGCTTAGAAGAGCTGCAATGAGAGAACTGCACATGGGACCGAGTTGGATGATTTGCGTGTTGCAGTTTTTCGAGGTTGTCTCAAAATTTGGAAGCCCCAAATCCCATGCTTTATCATCAAGCTTCGCATTAAAATTGTGCCTTTTAAGTCGATTTTAGCGGTGTCTCATTTAATTTTGAGGCGCCAGATTTCACCGCCTGGATGAGGTCATGCTTGCCAATGCTCCGTGCTGCCGTGCGGCTGAATCACGTGGGGCCAGAAAGAGTTCAAATCCATAGGAAAATCATGAGGAAAATCCCATAAAATCATGAGCATCAGCATTTTCAAGGGATTTCCCGATGGATTTTCCGATGGATTTTCCGATTTTCCCATGGTTTGATGACACCCTGAAGAGGGTACCTGTCAGGCCCGGGGCAGCTCGGTGGCCGCCTGGCGTTTAACGCGCAGCGATGCGGCTTTGGGGGGCCCAGCGGTGCTCACGACCTCAGAGATCTGCCAGGGGCTTAGAGTCATGGCGTGTTTCTTTTTGGTTTTAATGGGAGAATCCATGGGATATTGATATATATTACCAACAAATACTAAGACATTTTTTTTTTATAGTTCCCCAAACAGTGTGGCCACACTGAGGGGTTTCTTACGGAAAGTATTAAGGCCGCACTGTTGGGGGCTTCTTATACAATGGGATATAATAGGGATATGATAGGGATATAATAGGATAGAATAGGGACATAGTGGGATACTTATTTGGTGATGAGTTTTTTTGGTTTCAGTTGGACGGACATAGCGCCAAAATGGAAATATCATGGGATAAACTGGGATATATCGAGGATTTTTGAGCCAGAAAAATGGCACCATATCGGGGATACTATGGGACTTTCCGGTGGTTAGGGGGGAGCTGTTGGGGACTATGGAACTATGGTTGTATCCCCTGTGAAATGGAAGCCAATGAACTACAAATTGAGCTTTCCAACTTCCAACCACATGATAGGCAAAAAATGGGATATGATATTCCAAGGGATCAGCAGAAAAACTTGGTTCAAGATGAAAATCCATGCAACATGGGGGATTTTGTAAGAATCGTTGGGTTGAGATGGCATTGCAAAGGCCCCATTGGCAGAGCGGGACATCAACTGAAAATGATTATTTCTATAGAAGATGACCATGCCAATTGCGGAATTCTAATCTCTTATGACTGGAATATAGTTGGCATTGTCAGGTCATGTCAAACTGGGGTGGGGTCAAAACTGTTGGCAACTATTTTGATCTGAAACTTCAAAGTGCCAAATCTTGATCCAGAGCCAAATAGCAGCCCGAATCACCAATCAATTCACCCTGGGGGTTGTTTGAGATCAGAAAAAACAACAAACATATCATATATTGGCACCCTTGGTTGATGATTCATCTGTGGGATCAACCCTTGATTTGCATTGAATATCATGAATACGCTCCTTGAAGAAATGAGTTTGGTTGAAAATGGGATATACCATGGTATACCTTCAACTGATATATTTTGATAGGAACATGATGATCAACCAATGTTTTTTTTTGGTACCTGGGGTACCCCACTTTCAGACAAACCCATGGAAACCCTGGGGTTTTTTCAAGCCAACCATTTTACGGGGATATGAGGGATAAAAACTGGCCACTTCTTTGGAGATTAAAAATTGTGGACATTTCAAGTTCCGTTTCATGTAGCTAAGATAGTAAAGCATTCTAGGCGCTAGGCCTCTGATTGACCATATTCTTGGGATAAATAGAAGCAATACCCATGTTCATAGCTTAGAATTATATGAATTATGTAAAAAATGTCTTAAACATGCTCTGGTTTCCTGTAATAAATAACATCCGTGTTATCATCAGAATTTCATCATCCACCGCAAGCTCCTCGGAAGGTGAAGTTGCTGGGATGCTGACGGAGGCTGCTGTCCCTCACAGGTCATGGTCACTCTCCGTCCGGCAGATGCCACCAGGCTGGGCTACTGGCTGGTCTCGCTCCCCCCCCAAAAAAAACCAGGGTGAATGAATTCGCAGTTGACGTTAGCGTGTAGAAAAAGGAGAACTGAAGTCCAGGACTGGGGATTTCCTTATTTTTGAGTTATTATTTGGCTTTTAAGTGGGATACACACCCCAGCTTCAGGGTGTAAAGTAGGTCTGGGGACCGCTTTCTGCAAAAACACAGAACATCTCTCTAAGTGGCGCGAGGTGTGACCTCGCCGGACTTGCTGTGGGAGGCCAGTGTGATGTGTGTCAAATCTCATGGCGTTTTGGTCTGGGAGGTCTGGGATCGCAAGATAAGCCACTATTCATACTGGCAAATCCCCATGTTTGCTGGGTAAGAACCCATATCTCCTGGTGACAATCCTGTCTTCATTGTTGATCTCCCCAGTTTGCCAAGCATGAAACTCTGCCTTTGCTGGTAGAAGAAAAGCAATGTAGGTGATCAGTTTTGTTGGCAACATAGGGATGGGTCAATGCCTAGGACAGCATTTTTAGGAGAATGAACATACCAATACAGTATGAAGGAGCTACATACTTCGGTGTGATTTCACCTGGTGATTTCATGGTTTTGACCCACTTCTGGGATTGTCTCACAATTGGAGCCTCAACTGCACCTCATGGTTTAGAACCTCAGTTACCAAGAAAAAAAACATCTGATGGGTGGCAAAACACTCGTCTTGAGACACACCCAAATGCCATATCAGGTTATATATCCCATATATCCCATTACAGCTTATCCCATTATTTACCATGCTATCCCCACGTTGAATCATTTGGATAGGCCAGAGAAGCCTTGCTGCTCCAGTTGCAGGGGCTGCAGAAGCGTCACGTGGACCGCTGGATGAGAGGATGGTTGGAAAGGATATCAACAACATCAACATTTAGGGGATCTATAGGTGATGTACAGGTAATATATATATACTGTACATACATACATATATATATGCACATACAAACGCACAGACGTATATATATATATATATGTATATGTAGATATATATATATATATATACACAATTACATACATACATATATATATATAATATACATACATAATTAATAATCATCATGATAATAATAATAACACTGATGATAATAACGATAATAATAATAATAACAACAACATAATAATGATAATTATAATCATAATCATAAGCATAATAATAATATAACAATAATTCTAATTAATAATAACAACAATAACAATAAGAATAACAATAATAATGATAATATATATATATATATATATTGGATAATAATGATAATAATGATAATGATGATAATAATCACGATAAAAACAATAATAACACTACTACTACTACTACTACTACTACTCCTGCTACTACTACTACTACTGCTGCTGCTGCTGCTACTGCTACTGCTACTGCTACTGCTACTGCTACTGCTACTACTGCTACTGCTACTGCTACTGCTACTGCTGCTACTGCTACTGCTACTGCTACTGCTACTGCTGCTGCTGCTGCTACTGCTACTGCTACTGCTCCTGCTGCTGCTGCTACTGCTACTACTGCTACTACTACTACTACTAATACTAATACTAATGCTAGTAATACTAATGATAATAATAATAACAATAATATATATATATATTTATATTGGTGGGGCATATGCATTTGACCTCTGCAACTGATCTGCAGGATCCAAAGCCAGCCACGGCGGCAATGTTGCTACGCTGTGCTGCCATGCTGTTGGTTCGGGATACGCAGCTTGGAAGTGGAGGGGTCGACAGGGAAGTGGACTGAGTATTTTTTCAAGCCAACCAGAAGGGGGATATTTTGTGGGAAGATCATATGAATATACCCTCTGGTAAACTAACATAGCTATGGAAAATCACCAGTTTTAATGGGAAAATCCACTATAAATGGCAATTTTCAATAGCTATGTTAAATTACCAGAGGGTATATGAATCATATGTTTTTTTTTAATGGGACATGATTCACCAACTATATCCAAGTTGGCCGTGTCTAATGGGGGAATTACCCCTGTTGCCTCCTGTTTGCTCCAAGGCACTGGTTTTACCTTGGCCAAAATCTACTGGTTTGCGCCTCAAGAATTGCTTGTCAGAGTGTGGAGACACAAATAGGTCATACCAGATATAGCAACCACATGAGTAATTGACGCAGATCAGCGGATGAGTTGCTAACCGACTCTCATAAGAGATTTCTGTACTAAACATGAACCTGGCCAAAGAGAACTTGTGTTTTTTTCCCAAACAACCACTTCTTAAGATTGTTACCCTCTGGTAATTTAACATAGCTATTGAAAATGGCCCAGTCGAAATAGTGGATTTTCCCATTAAAAATGGTGGATCTTTCCATTGCCATGTTACTTTACCAGAGGGTAAGCAGAAGTTCTTCACATTTCCATACTCAAACAGCCATGACTAGTGTCAGCCATGGTGTTTCCATGGCGCCCCAAGGCTCAGCAGCCCTTGTCTACCAAACATCCGGACGAGCTGTCGGAGGCCTGCAGTGGCTGGAAAGTCCTTCATTTTTCCATGGGAAATCCTCCATAAATGAGGATCAATGGGCATTTCAATGAGAAACATCATCTATAACTGGGGGAATTTCATGGATTTTCCAGAAATCTTTGATTGCTGAAGGGTATGGATGATTTTCCCATCAAAGACCTCCTGCAGTTTGCTGGGGCTCAAGATTTTTGATCCCCGCAAAGATGTATGGTTTACGGTCCCAAGAATGACCAGCAATATAAGGTTTGTCCATAAGTGGGATACCACCAGATTAGATGGTTGATCACCATTTTTCCCCCTAGAATGACCACACATTAAGGGTAAATCGACCATTTTCAGACACATCCAACTTGGATAGAGTTGGTTAGTTATATATTTGACATATCCCCCCGTCCCCCATATGATGTTCCCATAAAAAAAATATTGCAACAACGGTGGGTTTCAATGAGTGATTTATTGCTCATTGAGGTGGATTGCTTCCCAGGTGGATCTTGCAAGCTCGCTGCTGGCGCTGGCACGGCTGTCCTTTGCACAGCTGGTGGATGCTGGGAAGCTGTTCTCTCGGACCGCCATGGTGCAGTCGCCGGAGTGCGCCGCTGCTGTGCTGGAGGTTTTTTTTTCAAGGGGGAACCGTATTTCTTGGGGGCTGGATGAGTCTTTTCATGTTTTTGGTGGAATGCGAAATATGAAGATTTGGGGAAGTCATAATTTCATAATTATGTTTCTGTTGAAGATGGTGAACAACCCAGCAAAATGGCGGATATCCTCGGCAATTTTATGGAGTTATGAGCTGCAATGATGAGCAAAGCAGCAAACCGGGTCGTCAGCCACCACATGTGGTAGTGTACAGTATATCCTGGGAATCCTGTGAAGAAAGATGGACAATGAGCAGTGGCCTAATATTCCAAATAGGGTGAATGGCTCGAAGTATGATTTACAGAGGTTTCTGGACACCTTGGTGCCTCATTGAAGTAATCCGGAACTAATGTTAAATACTCGGCCAGAACCCCTGGCCATATGGGTGTATTCAAGATTTAGAGGATGGGATTGGTCGAAATAGCGATGTTGAAGACTCGTCCTTTTTATAGCTTTCCATGCTCGGGGGATGGCAGGCTGCTGCGATCTTCAGCTTAACCGAGCAGAAACCACAGGCCGGAACCAGCTGTGTGGTGTTCGGCTCGATCTTTAGCTCCTGAGACCCAAGCCCCCCGTTTGTGGTATGTCACTGGGGATGGGGGTCATGGCGTTGGGTTTACCACAGTGTTTCTGTAGAAGGCCATGCGTCCAAGTGATGCTGCAGGATCTGTCGTCTTCAAAGCTGGCGCCCATGGTTGCGCTGATGGCTGATAAGTTAAGGACCCCGGCGTTGCCGTAGATGTTGCCCCAATCTTTGACCCTGAGCGGCTTCAGGAACCTGCCCAGAGATGACTACGAGAGCGAGGCGGATTTGAAGACTTGAAGGATTATGTTGTATAGGTCAGTCATGCATGAGACTTGAAGCACCTGAAAAAAACTGTTCAAAGTGGATCTTGACCTTGACTTGGCATGGGTCAATACCCGACCATGGGAGGGGATGAACATGAGTGCCCTTAGGCCGCTGCGGTGCTACCACGGCTCTTCCCATTTTCTGGGCGCTTGGCCAACATGGCTGGTCCAGAGGCCAGCAGGAAGGAAGCTGCAGTTGTGGGGGACCAAATAGGCTAGGGACCTACCACGACCTACCTAGGTTTTGAAGATCTCTAGTTTTCAACCATCCTAGTTTGGGATTGTGGCCATCACTCCTTTTTGTTTGCAAAACCATGTTTTTGGGTTGCACGATTGCAGAAGAAACTTTTTGGCAGGTTAACACCATCCAGTTTTGGGGTCAGCAATTTTGAACCCAGACCCATACCTGGCTATGGATCAAGCTGATGCCTCCGTGTTCACACCAACGCAGGTAGTAAATGGATTTTCATCACCCCCCACGTGGGTTTGCCTAGAACGAGGTTACCAGCACTAAACTGGTTACCTCATCATTTTTCCCATCAAAAATGACAAGTGCTTAGGGGGGTATGCCCCAGTTTCAGGTGAAATCTGATCGCAGGTCGCGGAATGGCGAAGATTGGTGACCACCGGCACCACCATGGCGGTGGCGGCATGCACTGAAGCAGAGAGGTTTCAAGAAGTCGTCTTGCAGGAGAAGATGTGGATGTTTTCAGAGCTTAAACAGCCAAACCGGGTCCAACTCAATATATTCACAATCCCAGAAGATCGTGAAGCATCGAAGATGGTATTTTTTGCATTCCCCCCAAAAGTAGGAAATATATTCCGAAACAATGGAGGGCAACGATCCGAAAACTTGTGGCAGGAGCTATCTACATGGCATGGGGTGGAGCTGGAGACAGATCTCACAGTCTGGGGATCCCAGGTGCCGCTACAGTAGCGCCGTTGCACGCCGCTGACTTCGGGGTTTCGCTCAGGTGGGTCCAGTGCACGTCCCCTTCGCCATGAGCTTGGTTCAACTTGCCGCCTTTGTGAGGTGGGACAGATGAGTTTCCATGAGAAGGGCAAGTGTCAAACGGATTTTTATCCAAAATTGGATGATTCTTTACATGTAAAAACAAAAACATGACCAAATTTGAAAGCTCTGGCAGCACTGAGCATCCCTCAAATCTAGACCTCTCTCACCTTGTTGCTCCAGAGCATGCAGCGAGCCGTGTCAGGTGCTTCAACAATACAATAGATGGTAGATGGGTAGATGGGTTTCTCCCCGTTGATCATCAATTCCTCATGCAAAATGGCGACGAGGCGACAACACGGACAGCTGGATCCCGCCGATGTGTCCGATAGCGAGGACCTCGAGCAGCCCGAGCAACTCGAGCAGCTCGAGCCTGAAGATGAGGCCTCAGTCATTTTCTTCCACGGGAAACCGCAGATTATTTGAAGGATAAAGAGTAAACTGTGTTAAACTCATATGAAGAAAAACGTTTCCTGCATTGTTTTTCCTTAAGCCAAGCCAATGAACAGCTGATAGATATTTCGTTGGTTTTATCCGGATGACAGAAGTGTGAATTGGAGTCCTCTTGATGACATGTATTATATATATATATATTATATATGTTTGTTTATTTTGTACTTCGAGTTTGTTGCTCGACTTTCTGGCGGCTTCTTGTGTCTTTAGATGTCTTTTGGATTCCTACTTAGTTTCCGAAACAATCTCTGGTGATGACAGATCCAAACAGGCACAAAAAGGTTCACAACAACGCCATGTTGACGTCGCAATTCTAAAAAGGGACAGAAATGGGTTTGTGACAATATGGGGGATAACCCTAAAATGGCAATGGGCCATGGCGAAACTGATAAACCATGTATTTTTGGGAGAACGAAGCAGATCTAAGCACTACGTTTTGAGATGACAAGTCCATGTCTTTGAGGAGATTCGACACATGCCTTCAGTCCTTCAGTCCTTGAACCTTTGGACCTGTCCCTTGGTAGGTCCACAAAATCAGCCCGCAAAGCGGGCGATTGGCCCGAAGAGCCAAACGGAAGGCAAACGCGGGTCGTGTTGATGGCCTATTCAAGAGGTTATTATGAAGCTACCTGGTTTATTGGGGATCAGAGCAACCCATCAGTACAGCCCAGAGTTTTCACGGGATATCTTATTAACGAGTATTTCATGGGATGGTTTTTGGGGTTATTTGTCCAGGGTCAAAATGCCCAGAATTTCCAGGGCTTTGAATCGTTGATTCTTAGTGATGCTGAAAACGCAAAAAAACGGCGGCAGTTCCCTTCTAATATGGCAGTGGGTCAAAAAGCACAGATATCATTATAATGTATATATATATATATATATATACACAGTGATATCTACACACACACATATATATATGTATAACATCGGTATGTGGACGTGTATACATCTAAACAATCGGGGCTCTCATTTCCACTATTGAATGGGTGGCCTTGCCATCGCCAATCCCAGGCCCAGCAAAACAGCAGGACATCGCCATGCTCGACTGAGGAGATCATCCCATTCTGACTGGTTTAGCCTAGAGATGGGAGAATCCGGAGGAATGGGGATGTAAGATATGCTTATGACATGCTTATGAATATTATACACGATGATGAATTATGATTAAGATATGTATACTATAGTTACTATTCTCATGTTCCTTGATTTCTTTGGCTTTCAACCAAGAGAAGAGGGGAATTTGAGCAAGAGAAAAATTGGTATTCCTACGAATTCGCCATCTATGCAGGATTTTAACTTTGCAGATGATCAGATCTCACCAATGAGCGCGACCTCATTTGCAAGGCTCTCGGCTAGCTGTCTTTTCTTGCAGGCAGCTGAATAGACATGTTTCAAAGCTTTAGATTCTTTAGATGGTTCCAATATCACATGTTCTTGAACGAAAAACACCCATCAGTTTCAACATCTTTCCACTTGCGACTACCACCGTTTTGTCCGACGGCCAGGCCCGAGACCCACTTGCTGCTGCAACTGTTGAGATATGAGGACTACTACCATGCATCGCCCTCGCTGCGTGGTGGCATCCCTTGGGCTTGCCAGAAATCATGTTATGATCGTAATTGATAGTATCTTAAATACCACACATCATATCAAACATTAGAAAACCATACAAAACTATGTAAATCCATATCATGTTTAGTTTTTTCTCTTTTTAAATATGATTTCCATAGCCATTTCGCTCAAGATCTCCTTGCTGTGCTGTGCTGCCTTTCCCGTGCCCCGAGGCTCCGTGGCGAGCGTCAACGAGCCAAAGGTCTCTTGCTCTCAGCAGAGACTCGGAACCCACACTTTTGGGCCCCAAAAAATGGGGGATATTGGGTGATTTCCTGCGTGGGGGTACCCCCAATCATCCATATTATCCATCTAAAAAAAAAATAAAAAATGGTGTTTCCATCATGTTTTGAACATCAATTTTTAGGTATTAGGAACCCCCCATATTAGATCAATTGAGCCGTAGCCTTGTGGAGAAGTGATGAAGTCACAAGAATTGGGTCACCTGGAAGTTGGTCGATTTGGTTCTTTTGAGCTCAGCTCTCACCAATGTTGTGGATACACACTGAACAATCAAACATGCGCTTTTCTTTCCCGAAACAAGCAAGGAGAGATCCCAGAAATGCCAGGAAGGAAGGACCAAAAAGGTTTCCCCTGATCAAACATCGCTCATTTATAGTGAATTCCAACAGGGCACGGGGAACATCCCAGGAACGCCATGCCGAGATCCAACTGCTGCGGCAGATGGGTTGGTCTGTGATTTGTGTCGCTCGAAAAAATCATCCGAGGGCCGAAGGTTGATCCAGCTGGGGACCATTTGGACAGCTACCCTCTGGTTATGTCAAAATAGCTATTGAAAATGGCCATAGAAATAGTGGATTTACCCATTAAAAAAGGTGATTTTCCATAGTTATGTTAGTTTACCAGAGGGTACCATTTCTACACCATTTCTTGGACGAAAACCATGGGTCAAACATGAAAACGGGGGGCGACTCCACCCTTCAGATGTTTCGGAAATACCGATGTCACCATGGCCCAATGATCAGAAATGCAATCAATCCCAGGAGTTGTTCATACCTTCCCCGTGTAGTATCCAATACCCTTAGAAACGCTGGTTTGGTATTAGATCTAGTCATGAAGCGGTGGCCAAACAACCTGGGTCTTGAATAGTATATTGGCTGTACCAATTCTATTTCACAAGACGTAAACCACGTTGTTGAATCCCCTTTTTTGTAAGCCACTAATGTACCCAACTTAGTTAGACGGGTTATCCTCAACGGATTGTGTTCATCTTGGTTCACGGGGTCTTGTCTCTGAATCGGTGGTACAACGGTGTGGTATTTCCAGTTGGGTCAGTTGGATTTTTGGGGCGGTCATTGGCCCAAAATCTTCTCACCGAAACGGGGGCTGACAGATCAGTTTGGTCGAAAGAAGTGTGGTGTGCCAATCGGGGTTCGGAAATTCAGACTTGAAAGGTCAAATGGGCGGTTCGTGGTTTTGTAAGTATGTCTATCGTTTTTTTTTCCCCTGTTTTACCCGTCGTCCCCTGCTACTGGCAATTTTTGGGTTGGGATGCTATGTTTGTTCGTAGCTTTACCGTGGCTTCTCCCGATGTTTGTCTTGTGAATTGTTTCATGGCAGATGCTTCGCGTATATACATATATATATATATTTACATATACATATACAATATTATGACATATATAAATAGATATATTTTTTCATTCATGTGTCTATGTGTTTACTGTATTTGTTTATATTCGATTTATGTATATATATATATGCATGCAACAAATCACACCACGCTTGATCGTGGCTCAATGATCTAGCATCAGGTACCACGCCATCGCTTTTATCCATCCCAAAGCTTCTGCCGCATAAATTGTAGGCTTCCCAAAGCTTCTGCTAGATAACTTTTAGCTTCTCAAGGCTTCTTCCAGATGACGGATCAGGTCTACTATTATCGTAATGCGCTTCCTTTTTTAGATTTTGGGAGCACTATGCGCTTCCATTTTGGGACCGCTATGCGATCAATGGTCTAGCTTTAGGTGCCACGCCATAGCTTTTAACCAAGCTTCTGCCATATAACGTGTACTTTGGCCCCATGTTCTCAAGATGATATGTGCTCCATCAGTCAAAACTTAGTTTTAAGTTTTTAAATTTTATGTTGATAGGTACTGGGTCCAAATTTGGCCCCATATTCTCAAAATGATGTGTGCTCCACTACTAAAAACATCGCTTTACCTTCGCACACTTTATGTTCACAAGTACTCGGTTCAAGTTTGGGCCCAAATTCTCGAGATGATGTGTGCTCCATCAGTCAAAACTTAGCTTTAACCTTTGAATTTTATGTTAATAATTAATGGGTCCAAATTTGGCCCTCTGTTTGTTAAAGCACGTTGAAACCATGTTTTTGAAGGTAAAAGCCCAGATCTTTTGGTTCAACCGATGTTTTCCCAGGCCTAGCTTGGCCTGACCGTCCGCTGTGTTTTTTTTAGGTGCCAGAGCATCGGTGGCAAGAGGACTCCCAGGCCCCGGAGGTTTCGGGGATGAAACTGCCATGATTCTATAGTCACTATAGTCATAATATAGTCATAATATGTGGATGTGGTGATGAATAATCGGAAATGGTGAATAATGGTGCATGGTCGTGATGTAGGAATAAATCGTGAATAACAGTGATGAATAATGTGATTTAATGGGATATAATGGTGATTAATAGTAGTAGTGGTCAATACTGATATGGTGGTTTCCTGATGGCTGGGGGTAGCCCAATTGTTCGATGTTTTTCCTTTTTTTTTTAATGGAAACTCCGAAAGTAAAGTGGATGAAAACTGGGGGTACCTGTATTTTAAAGGCAACCCCCATATATATATGTATAAGAAAAAAAAGACATATATATATACACGTATGTATATGCATATGCATATGCATATGCATATGCATATGCATATGCATATG
>Ga0126342_10013660_pt1 | contig 14358 bp, 9 predicted proteins | sample Cyp1metagenome_FD_92528 | JGI IMG/M metagenome (GOLD analysis project Ga0126342, IMG submission 92528) | Coral microbial communities from Lord Howe Island, Old Settlement Bay, Australia - Cyphastrea 1 metagenome | ecosystem: Host-associated > Invertebrates > Cnidaria > Coral ...
CGACAGAGAACACTGTGCGTCGAGGGTCGCGGTTGAGCAGGAGGAGGAGGAGAGGAGAGGAGGAGAGGAGCAGGCAACTGACATAAAATCTAACAACCCTCACCTGGCAGGTGGGGAAAAACGGACTATCATGTGGGTTACCAGGGTCCATTCATCAGGAGTTGATATGTATGTATATTATATACATTATATACCTATACATATGTATGTATATATATATATATATATATGTATGAACCCACTGGGACATTAAGGACTTGAGTCTCAAACTCTCAAACTTGGATAACGACTCAAACACTTTCTTTTGGTAGTGATATGAAATATTGAAATATAATGTGAAATACCAAGATTATGGAATGTTGTGAAATGTTTGTGAAGTATATTGTATGTAACAATATTGCTCTGCAGAAAATGCCAAAAAAATACTTTGGGACACACCAAAGCTATGTGTGCAATGTAAAAAATGTCAACAGAGATAGTTCGTAACTCCAATATTTACACCTATGTTTTCTGAACATATGGATCTTGAGACTGGAGATCTTATCCAAAAAGGGTAAAGGTAGCCAGGTCAAACAGCGGGCTCAACACCTGTGAGCGGAGACTGCTATCCGATGTGCTATCCAGCTGGGAAGTCAATCTACATAATTTCTTCTTGTTCCATGTTCAAACCCAGGCAGCTAGGACATGCTAAGATCAAACTCCTTAAGAGTTCCTATTCATCTTCGGCATTCCTTAAAGATTTCATGCCAGTGCCACGGACCCTTCGGAGTGCCCCTGGCCCACTGGCCTCAGAGAGCAGGAGAATCAGAACTTCATAAGTTGTGGCACTGCGTGACAGAGCTTGGGCCTCAAAAAATTGCCGATCTGGTGGTGAGAAACCATTGCGTGTCTGGATCATAATCAATGGCCATGACTCAGGTGCCGATTGATTGGAGGTACCTACCATATATATATATATATCCATATATAAGGGCTCTGCAAGGGGAGATACCCCCAATTTTTATGGCCAGAAATATGGTACTAACCTAGCTCCATTTTACGATCAATTCCCATTGATCATATTCAAGATACCATCGATTAGTAGAGATTCATGGGATTTCCACATAGTCGGGACCATCTATGGAGATGGGACGAGAAAAGGTGTTTTTGTTCCACCATGAAGAGTGGGGTTTCAACAGGTTTCAACTGGTTTCAACAATCAAACAGATATAAATACATATGGATATAGGTATGTACATGTATAAACTCTCATCCACCAATCAGAATGAAGCGCCTCTAATAGATCCCCGACCAGATCAGGGTTTCTGTGAGGGTGTTGATTGTCTTAAAGGAAAGAACTATCCTGAGAAGGCAGAAGAGTGCAATGATATGTGCACTGTTTGCACTGCGGTAAACTATCCCATATCATGGGTGAACTGCCAGCGCGTGTGCTGACTAGTATCCCCATTCTGTGACTGTTACCACTCTTCTTACCATCTTTCAATCTATAGTAATTTGAATTCAATATGATGGTGTTCCATTGCCAGAGGGTCATTCAACCAAGATTTCTTGGTTTCAGAAAATAATCATTGTTTTCTTGAAAGAAATGATATGTAAATATATATACATATGTACATATGTATATATGTACATATAAGTGTGTATATATATACACATCACATTCATATGTGCTATGATGTATTACACTAACATAATATAGATACTATCAAGCTAGCATAATATAGATACGTATCATAATGTATATAATTATGTCATATGATATATCATTTGCTATATATATATGTATATCATTTCTATATAAATATGTAAATATATATATATGGCCGGAGGACCCATGGCCATCCCTTTTTGGTCTCGACACGTCCATCTCCTCAAGGAGTCGCAGAGCCAAGGCCCAGGGCACCACAGCCATGAGCGCTTGATACGCCACGGCCGACCCAGCAGACCTGCTATTGAAAATGGCCCAGTCGAAATAGTTGATTTACCCATTAATAGCATGGTGATTTTCCATAGTTATGTTGATATTGTATATATATATATATATAGAGATAGGATAATATAAGATATGTACTCAGGCAATAATGTGGGATTCATTATTCAAAGATATAGGATATAATAAATGTACAATATATGAGGATAGGATATGAGACTTTTATACATACATCTATATATCGATATAATTTATATCCCTAGAGTTGTTCCTGCCAATTTCCCACAATCGTGTGAATTGGGTGGTTGGTGGTTGAGCCACAATTCTTAAACACAACTCTCAAAGTAAAACCCGGTTTAGCCAGGTGTAGCAATTCCGATTTAACCAAGCAATATGACTAAAACTGACCCTAGCTTGGTATACCATCTGGTAATTTAACATAGCTATTGAAAATTGCCCAGTCGAAAGTTGATTTACCCATCAATAGCATGGTGATTTTCCATAGCTATGTAAACGTTTACCAGAGGGTATGACCAGCAATCATGTGGTATATTGATATATTGTACTTGGTGTATTAAAGTTTTAGACGACATGCCATAAACCTACCATTTGGGGATGGTTGACATCCCACCCGTTTTCTGGGAAGTCATTGGGGACATTACACCTTTTGAAAACAAGCAAAACATCGGCATGGGAACTATGAAACCTCACAAAAACTATTATATCTACATCCGTCTCCATCTCCATCTCTATATCCATATCCATCTCCATCTCCATCTCTATCTCTATCTCCATCTCCATCTCCATCTCGATCTCTATCTCTATCTCTATCTATCTATCTCTCTCTCTCTATCTCTCTCTCTCTCTATCTATCTATCTATCTACCTATCTAAGATATGATACAAAGAGAAATATATAATAATAATCCTATCCATATCATAGACCATAATCCTTCTAGACCATGGATTATAACTCATATAATATTATGATATGTTCATAGACCACCACTTGGCTCTACCTATCCTTTGACCGACTTGACAGCCCAGAACGGTGATGGGATGAACATGCTTGCGTCCGCCAGCGGCGGCCACCCAAGGAGTTTGTTGGTTCATACTCCCATCTAACTAGTTCGATGTATATGTATATACAATGTATATATGTATAATATACAGTAATTATAAATAAACTATGTATATATATATATGCACGTATAATTATGAATTATACATATAATTATATATCTATAAATATGGCTATATATAGATATACATAACATACCATAATCCCTAGTTAATTTACTGAACAAAAGCAACTTAGCTAAGGATTGGGGAACCCTTCCTATCTAGATCTATCTAGGCAACTTAGCGGAGCCTATTGTGGAGCTGGTGTTCAAAATTGGACCCTCCTCCAGAATTGGAGGCTAATAATGTCAACCCCGGATGAGACTAAACCATGGTTTGTTAATTAGGGGGGTATTCCTCCAATAGTCATTTCATCCACTACTTCTTTATGGTACCCCCCCAATGAACCAGCCGTTTGGGGTTTATCAATCCAGGGTTGACATTAATTGGGTTTACCATGGTCTACCACATGAATATAAAGCAGCTGCGACCTTCCTCCCCACGGAGGTTCTATGATTTCTTATGATTTCTTCAAGCCACGTCTCTGCACTGAGAAAACTCAAGGCTTTCTGCCAGCGGGAAGCACTGCATGCGGCGCCGATGGCAGCGTTGAAGGAAATGGCCTTGGATGTCGGGGAAATGGTTTGCGAAATCGGGGCTTACGGAGAGCTGCTCTGACCAATCTGGCGAAGAGACAAAACGTAACCAACAGACCAAGTATGATATGGTTGGTAGTTGAGGCACCTAGCTCCAAGAATGTCAACCACCAAACTGTATCGAACTGTGGTAATCTACTGTATCCAACCAAGAGAAATGGGAAGTTGCTTCCAGGAAAAACATGGAAATTGATCGGAAATGATCTTGGGTTTTATTGAATTCTGCTGGAATACGATCAGTCGATTTGCCAACAGAAGACGATGTCATAATTTCATGATGGCAATCCACCGCCTTGTCTATTCCAGGAGGAAAATCCTGGTAGCCATTGGCAACATATAGCAGCCTCTGAAGTGACACCAGTGAACACCTCATCCGAATTATCAAAACAGCGGCCGATGGTTCCAGAGATGGATCCTTCTCCAATTTTCGCAGCAAATGAAGGGCCACTCGCCAGTTTGCTGCCTCCAGCAGGGGAATGATCCATGCTGATCTGTATGAAGAAAACTCGTGGACATGACTAAAGAGTGGGTGGCATGATCCTACCCCGGCAGTCTTGGGAATCTCATCATTTCTGCTGAACAAATCCGCTGTTGGTGACTCTCAATGTGTGGGCGTTAAATCACATCTTATCATAGTTAAGATGACGTACGGCCATGAACAAAACAACCATTCATTATATAATTTGGTGTTCTATTTTCACTTGCAAAACTCAATAGTCCCTTCAACATTTGTTGCTTAGAACATATTACAACCACCAAATATGGTTAACTTCAACCGTAATATCAACAATATATATATGTATATATATATGTTGCATGATGTTGCAATATACTCACCATAACACCAGCACATCACGTCACTGGCTGCTCCGAATTTCCAAGGCCCCGCCTGGCAGGCGCTGATGCTGGCGTTGAAGCTGATGGTGGTTGCCAAACGTTGCAGCAGAAGCAGCTGCAAAAGCTGCAAGGCTCCTGGGGTGGAGCCAAGATTTTCGGAGTTCTTGGCGATTTCAGAATGGTTTTTACTGCGTTTATTGTGTTTCTATGACATCAGAGGGGGGATTGAACTACCATTTAGTACAGGAACTTGTGGATTTTAAAGATCATCCTTCTGGGCCCTCCTTCCATTCTGAACCAAAGTTGTAAAGGTTGACTAACCATAGACCAAACAACCGGTGAGTTCTATGTCACATTCCTTTCAGGATCCCTGATCACTATTGCGCTGCGTCACCATAGCTAGTGCTCTGTTTACATCTCAAAATGTCTCCTAAAGCTCAAACGATCCTCATGAATCGTTGTACACCTTAGAATTTTGGGTTTACAACGTTTCAACTTCGGTGACGATCTTTCTTAGCAACTGGTTAGTATGTCAAGAAGTAATGCTAGCGAACCCTCATATGCAACTGCCAGGCTTGTGACTCCGCCCTTCGCGTGGCTTCCCATATCCCTATCACACCATGGGCGATTTCAAAATCGATAGCAGCATTTCGACCAAACAATATCTTTGATGTATAGGTTATATAATACTGATATTGGTTATATAAGTACTAAAAATTGGTTATATAATGTTATATACTGATTATATAGGTTATATAACTGATAGAGTATAACTATAATATAAGAGTTTTGTTAGTAAAGCAATCCTAAACCCGCCATATTTTGATGGCTTAGATGGGTTATACAGTAGTTATACCACCCATCTATGGTAGCTAAATGATGCTAAATGTAGTCTAATGTGCTATGGTTTACTATTGACTAACATGACTTGTAAAGCAAACTCATGAATAGAAAACAGTAAACTATGGTAAATATATGTACTAGTAAATGGTAAATGTTAGTATATAAACTTTACTATTAAAAACAAATATATATATATAATAATAATAACATGTTAAAATTATATAACCCATATCTTTACTCATGAAATGGTGTCATCCCACGGGATGGACCGAAATGCCGAAAAATGTCAGCAAGTCACTCTGCCACTCTTCGGACTTCTCACAGGCACCTCAAAGGTGCCACGAGAAGCGAGATCCGATCGAAAGCTCTAGCGTTCTACTCCTGGGACGAGGGTTAAGCCATGAGAATTTGAAATGATACCCCTAATGGATGGTTTACCTATTAAACATGGTGATTTATGGATAGGATGGTTTATAAACCATAGATGGGCTACCTATTATATATATAATATGCAGGATAGGGTCCCCCCAGTGATGTGAATGTTGGTTTATAAACCACGACATAATCCCCAGTAACTAGTTCGTTATATCTACCATAAACCATTGAATTCAGCCACTTATAAACCAACGGTTCACGCTATCGACTGGGGGCCCCATACTGTGGTGGTTTATGATGTTTATGGAGATTCAGACTGGAGGCCAAACCAGGTCGTGGTCAATGCCAGGCCGTCACTTCTTGGAGTTTTTCTGCGAAAATCAGTTGTCGTGGTATGAGTTGATATAGATCCAGATGTCGTGGTAGTCAAACATCGCAATGGACAATCCCCATATACCCTCCAGTAAATTAACATAGACCCTGGCAGATAGGGGTTGGAAGACTGGTTTCCACTAAAAATGTCTTATTTTCAGGGTCTATGTTAATTTACCAGAGGGTATATCATGGACTTTCCAGAAAAAACATCTATTAAACCACCATGTATCGAGGATTCCCAGCACAAAAATGGCAGCCATCTGATCCATCGGCACTGATGGCGGAGTTGTAGATCTTGACATTCGCCTCAACTTGCTGCCGCTGCAAATCTTCCAGCTGACTCAGAGCCAGTTGCCAGAGCCCGGCCACTTCGAAGACCTGGCCCCGCTGGCCCCCCGGTGGCCGCACGGGCCCGGGAACTGTATCTGAAGATGTTGGGAAAATCCTAACATCCAGTGGCCTAGAAAATCAGGTGGGATGAATGCTTCAGAAAGCTGCTTCAAAAACAGCTTATCGAATCATCCACTTGATCTGGGTGTGAAAATGATAAAATGAATGAAAACTGAGGTGTTTGCCCCTGAAATGGCAACTGGGCGAAAAAAAAAATGGTTAGCATTTCAACCACTGGATTTTGCGTGCTCAATCCATGGCCCGTTGAAAAAAAATCCTGGCGTTTTGTAAACACCCGTCGTTTCATGGTTCGTGCATGCAGGATGACAGGATGAAACTCGAGCTTAGCGTGAGGATTTTAGTGACTGCATCGCACCTTTTTTGTTGTCATGGAATAATCCTGGAGGGTAATGACTAGGTCACAAGTGATTGCAGTTATGGCCCGAAATACCAGTGATAAGTACTAAGAAAACCCCATTTATAGAATGTATAATCCCATAGAAATAACCAGTCATAACTAAGAAATGGCCATAACTGTGGGTTTGAAAAACATGCAAGTCGCAAAATCACTTCCGAACTTTCACTCGGCGATGCATCATTCCATTGGTCTGTAGGTAGGGGTTCCCTGAATTGGGGGTACCCCATACAGGATGGTGCCCCCCAGTGATGTTTGTTGGTTTATAAACCCCATGAATACTATAGTTATATCTGCCATAAATCATAGTTATTGGAGTTATAAACCAACTTAGCTAACTATGGGGCACCACCTTGTAGCTGGATGGTTTATGAAAATTTCATAGAACATTCAAAAAAATAAATGAATGAGAACTTTCGGGGTACCATGATTACCATGATTCAGGAAACACCCAGGCCATTCCACTCCAGGCCAAGTTACACTCATTGCTGCAGTGTAGCTGACGACATCTCGTTCAAGTTTCAACTGCTCCTCAGCTTCGGTCATGGGATTAGAAGCCCATCGCTAGACAACGTTAGACAAACACAGTGGGATACAACCTGCACATGTCATAATATGTACATGTAATGTGGGTAAAACCATGCCATAAACCACCATCCCCCAGTCATCACCATGTTTATAGGTTGTATGTTTACCATTCCCAAATGGGTAGTTTATGGCGGTGTTTTACCCACATTATACAAAAAATATCAAGAAACATGATGTCAGAAGCCACATGGGAAATTGCCCTGCAGGAGAATTTAAACCCACCTTGGAGAATAAATTTTGAGTACAACTTGGTAACCCCCCGAAAAAAATGGAAAATTGGGAAACCTGAAAACATCAAGTAAATCTTATCAATTTTTATCATATATTATCTATGTATACCATCCTGGAAACACGCTTCATCACGTTTCGCTCTCTTTTTTTTCGCGGGTTGAAGTGAAAAGAAAAATAATCTAAACCTACAATGTGAGGCCCCCCCAGTTATAAGTTGGTTTATAACCCCCATAAATACTATAGTTATAAGTACCATAAACCATAGTTATTGGAGTCTAGCTATCTTGGGGACTGGGGACCTCACATTGTACATTGTATAATTTGTCCTAAGCCATTGGCCAAACGTGCGCCAACCATTCTTGAGCCATCTTGAGCCATCTGGGTGAGAAAATTGGGAAAATCATGCGCTCTACTAACTCAACTTGGACACATCCCAATTAGTCAGTTAGGTCCCCATGATTTTCAATTTCAATCTCCCATGGCGAGTTTGGTCAATTCTACGCGTTTTAGAGTAGAATCACGCAGTTTGATGCTAAAATCATGTTTTCGATAAATCTACCGTCCGGTAAACTATATAATATTTTGCGACCTGATTTTTTTCCGCATCTTAGGTAACCGTTACCTAAATGGGCCATGGCGTCCATTTAGTTCGAGTTAACCCGAGGCGATCCGACAACACCACGGCACCATGTGACTCAGTAGAGACAACGCTGAGGTCCATTGCGCGGCCATGCGACACGCGCTGATCGCTGCATTGAAGGCCACCTTTTTTTTTGTTCGATGGACGCGGAGACCCCAGATTCTGGGGATGCCTGGGTTACTGGGATAGCCTGGGATAATCATTGTTTTTTACATGAACCCACTATTGTTACCCTCTGGTAAACTAACATAGTGATTGGCAATGGCCATTGAAATAGTGAGTTTTCCCTTTAACATGGTGATTTTCCATAGTTATGTAAACGTTTACCAGAGGGTCATACTTGAAAATCCTTCACCATAATCAGGGATTTACTATACCCCATTTTTCCTTCATTACTGGGATAGTATATCATTATGAATGGATCCTACTGGGATAGCCATTAATACTTGACAATCATGTTTTCCAATTACTGGGATAATCATTACTGTTGAATCATTACGGCCCTGACGGAATCATTGATGAGATAATTAAGGGTATTGATGAATAATAATTAATCAGTATTGATGAATCATGCTGGGAAATGTTCTGAAATGTTTAATGGGATGGCCATTATGAATGGGAAATTATCAAGAAAATGTTTTTTGGGACAATAGAATATCACCATCATCAGATACCATCATCAATGGTAGGAGTTTTTGGGATCATACATAGTATCACTCACTAATTTTGGGGATTATACAATCATTTTGGGGAACATACTGGTTATTTTTGTCAATGGGAGATTCTAAGGAATCGTCAATGGCATATCATCGATGGAAACAGCTATCATCAATGGGTATCACCATCAGTCAATTGGATCAACGGAATATCGCTGGACACATTGCAGGAACCCTTGGTGTTTGATCATAACATATAGAGGATGTTGCTCCCAATATGTCCTTCCAAACAATGACACAATGGCTTTATATTACGAATGGCTGCATCCATAACGGAGCACTTGGGGATGGGTTGAAACCAAAAAAACGTATACGATTGAATCCCATATGAAATGGGAATGAACCTACCAATTATGGAACACTGATGGTTTAGGGATGGGAATGAACATCCATCAATCCCAGCTATTTCTGCCTACCAAGGCACTACACTGTGACGCAGCCGCTGTTGCTCAAGACGTTCAAGTTGCTGTATCGCTTCTTGCCATTTTGCCTCAGAAAATCTGCAGGAAAGGAAAGAGGCAAAAGGTCGTGGCTCTAAAAGCATGGACCTAATGTGGAACAATCTGGTAAATTAAAAACTCAATAATGAACCATCCCCAAAATCACCATTTTTTATGGGTGGGATGGTATAAACCATCCCCAGAATGGTAGTCGCTTGTGGCATTGGATTTACCACATGCGATGTGCCTGATGTTCCAAAGCTGAAGACTAGAAAACTAACATGATTTGAGGTTCCCATTCCATCATTCGAGGGGCCCAGAGGCCAGCTCTGGGTCAGCCACCCGTCCAAAAATAGGTCACCATCTACTATAGGTCACGATCACCGTGCCAGACTTAGATTGCTGGAAAGTAACAGTGGCCGTCGGTCACAAGACCTGGTGAAGGGGTCATGCCACCTTTATTCTTTGACTTAAGAGGGTGGCTTTCTTGGGCACAGAAAGCTATTCTTGACGGCTATTGATGGCATTTGATGCCAAATATCCATCTCACAAGAGAACAAACAATCACCAGTCTTGAGTCTTGACCCTTGCAATTCTGAACAAGTTATGTTCACATAGAAGCCATCTCCCCATATATCCTCGTACCCCAGAGTTTCACGGAAGTTACTTTCCCATCCTGCTGTCCATCCCCAGCGAATCGGACCTGGATTGTGGCCACGGTTATTTTTTTGTCTGTGTGAGTATAAATTTGTCAATAGGGCTAGCCATTTGCTGGTTCTGTAAAGACCCTACCTATGGGATAGTCAAGTGTTTCCATCTATCTGTCTGTCTGTCTGTCTGTCCATCCATCCATCCGTCCGTCCGTCCATCCATCTATCTATATGAATACACATCACAATTCAATTTGTCTAGAAAGATGTGTGTGGGTGTGTCTGTGTGAATACAGACTCATTGATAATTGTAATTAACTATGGAAGTTTCCATAAAAGGGGGTACCCCCAGTTCTCATCCATTTTAGTACAATGTGAGGCCCCCGTTCGATAGCTAAGTTGGTGCAAATAACTCCAATTTCACTATGGTTTATGGTACGCAAATAACTATAGTTACTGGGGCGAATCTAAACCAACGTTCGCATCACTGGGGGGCCTCACATTGTAGGATTTGTCCTAAGCCATTGGCCAAACGTGCGCCAACCATTTTAGGATATTATAGGTTTATATCCTCTAACCTAGACCTGATGATATCCATTTTAGTAGGATTTTCCATAACATAAACCATCCATAAACGGGAGTACCCAACCGCCGCGGTGCCGCTTTCTCGCAGGCACTGATGGCGGCGGAATACGTCACCTCTGTGGGCCGCAGATGGTGCATCATCTCCACCTGAAAAGCGGGGTTTTCAGTGCTGGTTTTATTCCAGTGACGTGGTGGGAAAAACCACAAAAAATGGGAGGTTTTCACCAAGGAAAGAAGAAACCAACAACAAAAAATTGGAGGTTTTCACCAAGGAAAGAAGAAAACAACAAAAAATGGGAAGTTTTTCACCAAGAATTTTTGGGGCGTTCAAGGTTCAAGCGAGAAAAAGAGTTGGTTAAGCAACAATGATAGGAAGGTAAGACGGTATATGGCGACAAGATGAGCTATCTGCAGTTATCGATAATGTGGTGACTTATCCAACAAACATCTGGGATTTGACTTGGAAAACGTAACGAGTTTGACTATCAATGTGTATTTTTACCGAGAATAACTGGAGGTTGATGATCAAGAATGTGTAATGGGCCATCATGAGGACTCAACTACTTACAGAGGAATTGAAGCCATACTCAGCTATCCATTCCAGCAGCAAGGTCAGAAGCCAGCCAAACTGAACGGAAAAATCCGCGGTAGAGAGCATACTAATCATGGGCCGTCGTTGCCACGACCCTTTTATAGCAGGCTCCGGGGTATCAGGGATATCATCAGCCGCTGCCATGGATCGATAAATGGATCCCCCCAAATGGGATGGTTTACGACGAAAAACGATCAGAATCTGATGTCAAAACTGTGAAACAAATGGGATTCGAAACCAAACCTCAGGATTGAATCAGACAAAAAATGCCATGTTACAACTGAAAAGCGCGCCTAGCTGCCTAGCTGCGCCTTGGACTATGATCTCGATTGGGGCAGGAGTTCTTAGGGGGTTGATCATCAAGAATCCGCTGAGAAAAAACATGATTTTCCATAGATTTGCCTCCGGCTCTTGGAGCAAAACGACTGGTGTATTTGGGTGTGAAAATGTGCTATACCCCCCACAGGTGCTATTCCAACAAGAAAACAGGATGCAAAAATGTGGATTATCAGCAGATTCGAAGGAGTTTTCCACTCTCCGCTTCTCCCCTGGTTTTTGTCGCCTGAGACAAGAGCAGCAAGGCATGTTGCCATTCCACGGCTTTTTCGCATGCCGAGATGGTACCTCAAGTGGTATAGCATGTTCTCAGAATTGGTGAGTCGTGGTTAGTGGGGTATACTATTACCCTCTGATACCCTCTGGTAATCAGACATGGCTAGATGGGCTAGATGGAAAATGCTCAATTATCTGGGTAGATTGTAATATTTCACTAACCTGAATCTTGCGGCCATTTGGGGATGATTCCCCTTAAAATTAACCATGATTCCCAGGGCTCGGGAGAACAGTGAGGTCGTGATAAAATTTACCCAGAATTATGGACCATTTTCCCATTTCAATGTTTTTTTCAAAAAAAAACATAACGGATCCTAACGGTGCTGCTATATATATATATAAATATGGTGCTCCATGGATCCCATCAATATACCCCCTATGATTGTTAGCATTTTTCTACCAGCACCAGCCGGATCCGTCATGGGTAGTGGATTTCACATTGCCATGACATTGCCATGATAACACAACGGGCGAGTGAACAGATCCAGCGTGCCATGAATCTTTCCGGGGCCTTGGAAACATGATCCAACGTCGCTTGTGGTTATTTCAAGTGAACAAAGAGTTGCCATGATCAGAATCCGCGAAAAACACCTTCAGAAGAGACATTTTTTTGTTTTTTTTAGATGAAGTCAAGGCTTTAGTTGAGCGTACAACTCGCAACGTGACATACATCTATCATCATCTATCCAAAATTCAAGCCTGCTGTATCTTTACACTACATTTAAGCAATAAAAAAACACATCATTTCGTGGCTACCATGGATCTGTGAGAGGAACTGTAGTGCTTCACCCATGGCGAAGCGACGAGGTGCTGTTGTAGGTGACCACATTGGGTTGGAGGCGTTGCACCTCTCAGAGAAAGACATGTCTGCATCGAAAGCAGGACATTCTGTTATACAGTTGTATTACATCTTGGACATCAACATTTTTTTCTTTGTTGTTGTTGCTGCTGTTGTTATTGTTGCTGCTGCTGTTGTTGCTGTTGTTGTTATTGTTGTTGCTGCTGTTGTTTGTTGTTGCTGTTGTTATTGTTGCTGCTGCTGTTGTTTGTTGCTGCTGTTGTTATTGTTGTTGCTGCTGTTGTTTGTTGCTGCTGTTGTTATTGTTGCTGCTGCTGTTGTTGTTGTTGTTGCTGCTGCTGTTGTTATTGTTGCTGCTGCTGCTGTTGTTGTTGTTGCTGCTGCTGCTGTTGTTATTGTTGCTGTTGCTGTTGCTGTTGCTGTTGCTGTTGCTGTTGCTGTTGCTGTTGGTGTTGTTGTTGTTGTCGTTGTCGTTGTCGTCGTCGTCATCATCGTTGTGCAACCCAGAAGAGACATGCGAGCCAACATGTAGAAAAACCAAGGGTTGTCAATACGCAGGCACAGGGGAATACCTACAGGACCCCCTAAAAATGCATAAGTAATAGCGGGGGCACCATGGAGCTTTTCCAAGATCACCAACTCTAACAATAATTTGGGTATCAAATGGATCCCCCCAGGAAGTCGCCTAAAATGAGTTGTACACCCCCCTCAAACATACAGGGAAGATTCAACCATCAAATTTGATCAATTTGTGTAGGTACAGGCCATAAGAATGGCTTATATATATATATCTTAGTTGGACAGGAGCAAATTGGGATTGACGCGATTGAGCTTGTCAAGGAGCACAACAAAAGCCTTTTCTCCAGTTGCCAAATGATCTGCAAAAACCTCAATCCAGAGCTTACTTTCAGTTATGGCCCTTTACCAGTTATAAGTACTTATAACCTCATTTATAGAATATATAATCCCATAGAAATAACCAGTTATAATTGATAGCCATGGCCATAACTGTTGAGGATCCGCCCACTTTGTAACTGGCTTGAATCACGCTCTACAGTTATGGCCATTTATCAGTTATAACTGGTATTTCGGGCCATAACTGTGAAAAAAGTGACATCTCGACCTCAGTTTTTTCCCGGCACCTGCATTCGCTCCAAGAGGCTCAAAGCCATCCTTGGCAACTGGCTGATTGACTCACTATTTGGTGGCAAACTACCCACGAATCGTAAGTGGGTTATAACCCCAGTGATTTACATGGGATTTTTGTAGGGTTAATCCACTCAAAAAACTGGGGTGAACTAACCCACTTACGATTCGTGGGTAGTTCGCCACCAAGTACTTCTCTGAAAAACCTCAACGAAATGGCGGACTAACCTTCCAGGAAGATGCCATTTATAAGTATACGTATTAGCCACGGGCCCAGGACTTTCCAGTTAGTGCGGCTGAGTCGGCAGATCCCTGGGAGTAGTTTCATCCGGTTAGTTTGCCATGGAGTTTGGTCGTTCTGGTGCTCGAAGCGCCTGGCACCCTATTCCTGATGTTCTCTTGGGCGAAGACCGTGCA
>Ga0126342_10013661_pt1 | contig 14358 bp, 15 predicted proteins | sample Cyp1metagenome_FD_92528 | JGI IMG/M metagenome (GOLD analysis project Ga0126342, IMG submission 92528) | Coral microbial communities from Lord Howe Island, Old Settlement Bay, Australia - Cyphastrea 1 metagenome | ecosystem: Host-associated > Invertebrates > Cnidaria > Coral ...
CAAAGTCAGACCTATAAGGCGGTCCTGTGACTTGGCCAGGCCGGTAGCTTAGAGACCAGAGACTGACCTGCTCGGCACTGCAGCTGCGCCGTGCCAGTGGGTCATTGCAAGCAGTCCGAGCTATAGGTCAATACTTGACAGCAGTTGACCAGTAAATCAGTCCATTTCAAGAAGTACTCGAGGGCGACCCATGCCCAGATTCGACGGCACATGGCGACCGAAGCACCGTTTGGGGATGATGTCGGCCCTTAGCCACTGACATTGCGCCGTAGGTTCTTGGAATTTGCGCATACATTGATGTCCAGCAAAGATTTCATCAAGATGCGACAATTAGTGGAGGCGGGTGACAGGGTAGAGAGGGTAGGATGTGTCAAACCTGACGATCAAAAAGTCCAATGGTTAGATAAGGTCAGATGAAAATGTTGAAACTTCAACTTGGCAGTTGGTATGGTAGTTTCTCATTTGGGGAGAGGTCAAAACCTATGAAATTGCCATATGACTGGGGGAATAACCCTCCATTCACCAGCTATTTTAAGGTACCATCCGGGTCCGTCAGCTGCCACCAGCTACGGAGCCAGGTTCATCCCTACACCTTCAGACCTTACTTCGAGAAGAATTACAAAGCCATGGAGGACCCAGCGCGGCTATCAACCCCGGATGGTTAAACCACGATTTATTCATTCGGGGGGTACCAGGTACCCTCCAAATAGTGATATCATACATTGGTACCCCCCCATTGAAAAAACAGCCGTAAACGGGGTTTATGAATCCAGGGTTGACATTGTGAAGGGAAGCATCCTGCGAATTGCTTGTTTATGACTTGGGAATTCCTGAAGATTCCCAGGTAATGAAACTGGATGAATCTCTCTCCAATGTCTTGTGAAGATGCCAATACCTGAAGGATCATGGTTAACTGGGGTTAGTTCACTCAACTATCAACGGAATAAGACGACTTAAGCGACTGGCTTGGATAGTGACTAGTATCCTCTGGTAATTTGTTGCATAGCTATTAAAAATGGCCATTTATAGTGAGTTTTCCCATTGAGAATGGTGATTTTCCAGTTCGTTATGTGAAAGTTTACCAGAGGGTATCCCAGTTGGTACGTGGATAGGAACAGATTTTTTCATCATGGTTATCCATCCAGGGGAGTGCAGAATTATAGGGAATCCATGTTCACTTTTGGTTTATTTGTTTATTGGAATGTAACAATCCCATGTTTATCCATGTAACTATCATCACTATTGGAATGTAATATCCCATGTTTTTAGATCCCCCACCATTTGGGGAATCTCATGGGAATAGGTCTTACTTTTTGTGCCAGCAAATCCAAGTACAAATACCCTCCCGTAACCTAACGTAGATGTGAAAAATGCATGTTTCCCCCACAGTATTCCATGAAAATCCTATATAATCCATATAGATTCCCATTAAATCCCTATCAAATCAACATTAAATCCTGGTAAACAGATATGTTCCATTAACATCCTATTCTATCACCATTCAGATTCCTTAATATCCATCAATCAATGAGTAGTTTTCCACATGTTTGGGCAGATCAGCTGACGTAGGAGCTTCTCTTGGATGCGTTCTGCCGTCGGCCGGGGGGCACCCAGAAAACCCCGGGTTTTTCGCGATGCCAGGCGCTTCACCATCCAAAATGCTGTGCAAAATGATTTGTTTGTTGACTTTTAATGGGGAAATCCACCATGAAATGGAGGGTGTTATGATTTTAAATGGAACATGCCGTAACGGTTATGAAGTCTGAAAACTGGGAATGTAAGCCTAAATGATGGATCGTTGATGGTGAAAAAACAGCAAAGGTGTCAACCAGCGGTGATTGCGGAGACCACTTCCACTGTACCGCCACGTCCAACCACCGAACCCCAAAACATGATTCTGGAAGATACTCTCTGGTAATTTAACATAGCTATTGAAAATGGCCATTTATAGTGAGTTTTCCCATTAAAAATTGTGATTTTCCATAGTTATGTGAAAGTTTACCAGAGGGTATTCGGATGTGTCAAAAATGGTGGATGCCCCAAAAAAAAGCAACTTGAATGGGTAGAGTCATGATCAACCATTCAATTTGAAGGTAGCCTATGTTGAGTCGAAATATGTTTTCTGGTTGGTGCTTTGGAACATTGTTTTTTCCATATATTGGGAATAATAATCCCAACTGACTAATATTTTTCAGAGGGGTAGGTATACCACCAACCAGTTTTCTTTTACAGGTTGCGCTTGACATTTTCTGTTCACAGCCACTTCAGAACCCTGGCCCTGCAGTTTTAGATAGTCTTAGCCAATGCTTTGAGCCAGAATCACCAGAAGATTCGGGTCAAAAGCTATGAAAACCATAGCAGTGAAACCATGGGATGAACTAGTTCCCATTAGAAAATCATCGGAAAACCATAGGAAAATGGTGGTTTAATGGGATTTTCCATGGGATTTAATGGGATTTAATGGGAATAGTGTCAGGATTCTCCAGCAAAATCCCTGCTATGACACTGTAAACTCCGATTCAGGACGTTACCGTTCAATCGTGATGTCACCTTAAAACAGTCCCCCCCCGACTCATCATGAATATCCATCAAGTTCATCCCATATCCCATTAGATACCAGTGAAATCATGGGATGAACTAGTTCCCATTAGAGAAAATCATTAGATTCTGGTTATGTCTAAATAGCTATTAAAAATGGCCCATTTATAGTGGATTTACCCATTGATAGCATGGTGATTTTCCATAGCTATGTTAAATTACCAAAATCATTAGATACCAAAATAGTGCCCCCCATCTCATGAAATCCCATTAGATTTTATATCCCATTAGATATCACCATTTCCACCACCCGGGACATTCCCAGGTGATCCATTCAAAAGAGCCGTTCCCCAGGCAGATCGCTCTGATTGTGGACTTGACCTCCTTGCGTTTGCCGATCGCTCCCTTCTTGCAGAGCCATCAGGCGCCATGGGAAGATGGGTACAAGGTGAGGTCACCGTTGACCACGGGGTTAAGGAGGGTTCGTTAGGGGGGTATATAGACTATAGATAAACTACGTATAGTTAATGGATGTTAATGGGATTTTTATAAAGCAACTTACAAGTTGTAACCAGCTACAGAATAGTAAGATCTATGGCCACTGGGAAGGATACTGATTGGGGATAATAGAGATTAACCATCAACAATGGAGATATTATGTGTATATTTGTGTGGGATATCGCAGAACTAATCAACAGTGGGGGTTGTCTGAAAATTGGAGTTTCAACCGCAAGATATGGCAATTTCAATTTTTTAGATACCAATGGATTTGGGGGTTCCTTATTGTAAAAGTATTGAAACATCCTGTGAACCCAGATGAGACTAAACCCTCACTATCAATTGGGGACCCCCAAAACAGTGACAACCATCACGAGCGAAAATCAATTCTTACCCACCTCCATGAACTGAGGCTTCATTCCCAACCAAGAAAGGGAAACAGAAACATCATCTCAATTAAACCGTATCAATAAATATGACATGGAAGTCCTTCTAAACCTGTTTCATTCTTAAACCGCCACTTACCCTCTGGTAAACTAACATAACTATGGAAAATCACCATTTTCTAGCTGGGAAAATCCACTATTTCTATGGCCATTTTCAATAGCTATTTTGACATAACCAGAGGGTACCATGAACAACCACCAGACTGCCCAGGAACAACTGGATATAGTGCTACGAGAGTCCTGGTTTGCTTCCAAGGCGCTGGTTGATCGCATCTGGTGGAGGGATTATCACAAAGATAGCAACCAACCGGTACAATGGGATGGGATGGGAAAATGGTGGTTTAATGGGATTTAATGGGATTTAATGGGAGGCTACCCTCTGGTTATGTCAAAATAGCTATTGAAAATGGCCATTTATAGTGGATTTACCCATTAAAAATGGTGATTTTCAATAGCTATGTTAAATTACCAGAGGGTATGTTGTCTGATCTTGGCAGACATCTATCGGGGCTTCTATAATTACTGGAAGTCAGCGGCCAACAAAGCCATACCCGGACTAGACCGGTTGCCAACAGTGGTACTTCCCAGTTATGTTTCTTGATTTATGACCATTGTCTATAGATAAAGCTACCATACAAGAGAGTTCACCTAGCTACAAACCACATTAAACCACCTTATCGAAAATGGGGGCACCACCAAACGTAGGGTAGCTTGCTGGTTGTAGCTCCCAACTCTCCTGTCCAAAGGGTTGAGTACTTGGGTGCCCATCATAGGAAGCGGAAGTGGTTCCTCGGGTTTCAACAATTGGCAACCAGGTCAGAATTCTTGGTACAATGGGGTATATCGTCATCCATCCCATATTTGGAATCCGTATAGTGGGTATATTAGACCCTATTAAGGGGTGGATGATCATCTTCTTATCATCTTCTTTTATAGAAAAACACACCATGGAAGCTAAACATGGGGGAAACCTGTACAAAAATGAGTTTTGTTGGTTCAATCTCAATTATGATCGGTTAAATCTGAATGATGTTGTTTGTTTCTGTAAATCGTCTTGTTGGGCTACATTCCGTTGAATCCCGACGTGGCTACATGGCGACAATGGGATCATTGTCAGACCTACTTGGTGTCCATAGTCATGGGGGTACCCCAATAGTGGATGGTTTATTTCATGGAAAATCCATCTATACATGGATGAGAACTGGGGGTACCCCCATGACTTAGGAAAGCCTCATATTTCGTAGGTGAAACGATTCATTCTGGGGCCTTGGGACATATGTTTTTTTCAGAATTGCCAACTTGTCACTAGTCCCAATAATGTCACAATAGATTTCCCAAAAGTTTGGTGTATGACCCAATAGACTCCCCAAAGTTTTGGACACCTTCATGGCCGGGCCAGGCTTGGACAGAGCTAGTGATGCTTCGCTTGGAGGTGAGAGTTACGAGAGTTATGGATTGGTGGTTTGTGTTGGAGACTGGAATGGTGTACCGACTGGAATATCATGAATAGTATATGAATAGTGATATACAATAGTATATAAAAGTGATATATATTATAGTGATTAATATGAAATATGTAATCATATATATATATATATTTATTATATTACACGCCATACATAGTGTAGTGTGTATATAGATGTACATAGTAACATATGATGTGTGATACGATTAGACAAACATATTTATGAAACAACTTCACATATCCATGTACGTAGTCATGGATGATCTCAACCCTAGATTGACCAATCCCATGTGGATGTTCATAAGCACTACTCTTAGTACAAAGTTTCGTAGTCATGTTTACCTTTGTTGGCGGTACGTCCAAAAAAGGCTATGTCTTGAAATTGATTTCACTATTACAGTGATTTATATAGTTATTTATAGTGATAATATATGATAATAAATATAATAGTGATAATCACCTGATAGATACAATAGTACATCCAAAAAAGTGACCCCTTGGTGTTTTCCCCCATTGTTCAATAGCCATGTGTGCTCAGGCCCCTCCCATTGGTGAGATTCCATGAATTCGGACCAGTCAAGCCAAGTCATATAGCTATTGGGTACACTGGTGGATTTGATGATTGTCTGCTTGGTGGTTTGGAATATTTATTAACCCTGGTGATTGGGGATTATAACTATACTTTAATGGGGAAAACTTTTAAAAATAGTTGGCTTTTTATCATGGTGATAGCTATCTGGTTGGTGCTTTGGAACATGTTTTTTCAATGGCCATTTCAGGGACCTAAATTGGAGGTACCTACCATATATAAAGCCTATGTAAGGCCTATGTAAGGGAATATCTCAGCAAAATATGGTCTTATATGGTACAGTACCTCCATTTTAGGATCCTGAAATTCCCACATGTTTTTCCATTCAGGGAATTTCATGATCCCAATTGACGAGTTGTCCATGATTTTGGGGATAGCTCAACCCACCAATTGTTCATCCAAAATATTGGCATACAGGATGGGGCCCCCAGTCGAAATCGCGTGAACCGTTGGTTTAGAAGTGGCTTACCCTCTGGTAAACTAACATAGCTATGGAAAATCACCATTTTTAATGGGAAAATCAACTATTTCTATGGCCATGTTCAATAGCTATGTTAAATTACCAGAGGGTAACAATGGTTTATGGTAGATATAACGAACTAGTTCTTGGGGATTATTTCATGGTTTATAAACCAACAAACATAACTGGGGGGCCCCATCCTGTAGGTTTTGATCTCCAAATCATCTCCGATGGATTGTATCCCCATTGATCCCCAGTAGCTTAGTGAATTAGATCTTTGTTCGAATCCCCTTTTGTTAAAATTACTAACAAATACATCAAAGATGTTGATTAATCATGTGTTAATCATGTTAATATCCCATCATGAGCAAGTTTACGAACTAGTAATATCCCATTTATTTTGATGTTTAAATCACATGATACATTTCTATACATCACTATATCCCATTCTTCCTACTATTGCCTATGAAAAATCACATGATACGTATCACCATGATACCACCATGTTTGGTAGGTCAAATCACCATACCAAATGACAAATTCCCATGACTAGAGCTGATGAATTCCCATTGATCACATCGACGCTACCCTGTGGTTATGACTAACATAGCTATGGAAAGTTGCCCATGTGTTTTTGTGATTTATCTTCAGATTTACCTCCAGGATGGGGCCCCCCAGTGATGTGAACGTTGGTTTATAAACCCCATGAATACCATAGTTATCTAGCTCGTGAAATATCTACCATAAACCATAGTTAATTCAGCCACTTATAAGCCAACGGTTCACGCGATCGCTCGACTGGGGGGGCCATCCTGTCTGAAAAATGTTGATGTTCCATAGCTATTAAATCCCATTAAATCCCATTAAACCACTATGGTTTTCCCATTAAATCCAGATATTTAAATGAAACTCCCAGAAAATATCCCTATGAAGTCCCACCATGTTCTGTGGATTAAATCCAAAAAAGAGATATCCAAAAAGCTATTTCGTTGGTTAAAAATATCATATCTAGATGTTCTATTCCCTGATTTTCGCAGATTTCTAGGATGATTTCTAGATGATTTATAGATGAACTAGCCATTCAAAAATCATGTCATTCAAAAATCACCCATTTATTATAATAGATTATAGATTATAGAGAATAATAGATAATAGATTATTATAGATATAACTAGTTCATTATAGATTATTTATAGATTATAGATGATTTATAGATGAACTAGCAGATAGATTATAGATTATTATAAATGGAATAGTTCAACTATAGATGAACCAGTATAGATGCACCAGTTTATTATTATAGATGATTTATAGATTATTTATAGATGAACTAGCCATTCAAACTGGTGATTTTCCCCACGAATTCCGATGAAACCGGTCGCAGGTGAAGGACTTCGACTTCGGCGCCTTCTTCCAGCGAACCTGTGCATCTTGGACGAGCGTTGCAGATGTCGTTTGGGCAGCTTTGAACAGCAGGAAATCACCATTTTGAATGGATATTTCATCATAAACAATCTATCATATGCGAAAATAGATGGTTTTTCAGGGAGTTTTAATGGGTTTGAATGGATTTGTCAAGCGGTTTGAATGGATTTAATGAATGGAATTGAATGGGATTTCATGGATTTTAAGGGATGTGTTGAATTCAAGGGAGGTTTGCCGGATTTGAAGAGAGTTCATGAATTTACGGGATTGGATTCGATTTTTGAGGGGTTGGGTTTCATGAATCAATGGGATTTCACGGAGGTAATCAGCAAATGGATTTGATGGCCATAAATTAGGATGTCCCATGATGTCCCACGGTGTCCCATGGCAAGTGGAGTAATGTCAACCCCGGATTTTGCCAAACCATGGTTTATTAATTAGGGGGGTACTCCTCCAATAGTCATTTCATCTGATACTTTTTTATGGTACCCTCCCAATTAAACAGCCGTAAACGGGGTTTATTGATCCAGGGTTGACATTACATTTGATTAAATAGACGTCATATCAACCTTCACTGCATACAGCAAGACAACAGCACCTATATATTTGGAAATGAACGGTGGCATCATAATAGCTCCATGTTTGGGATGATGTTTCCATTTAAAAAACCACCAGTTATAGATGATTTCCATTTACCCTCTGGCGTCCGAAAAAATGTGGCGATCGCTGGAAAATCCTGAAACTCTAGCTGGATGTTGGATCGAAATTCATCGAGAAATTCGCTGGGATTTTCCAACACGCTAAATGTTGAATTACCAGAGGGAATAATCATTCATTCAACCGAGATTTTTTTCATATAGTTGCTGGCTATATTCCAGCATATAACCCACAGCTATCCGCATTGGAAAATCTCCACCATAAAGAGCTGTTGAAAATCTCATCCGTTGACGTTGAGTTGTCGTTCGACAACGTCGCAGCGGCCAACAGGAAGAGATCGATTTCGCCGTCATGGGCATCATCCAGGATGGATATTGGTCCTCTGGCCCTTAAAAAAGATGCCGAAGAGGGGGACCTCTGTTTTTGTGGTGAATGACGTGCGTTTTTTGTTGTGTTTCTGCAGATTCCCAATGGTACCTGAAAGTAATGGGAAAACCATAGGAAAACCATAGGAAAATGGTGGTTTAATGGGATTTAATGGGATATACCCTCTGGTTATGACTAACAGTTTGCCATGGTATAGATGACCCATAGAAATAGATGGTTTACCGAACTTGAAAATGGTGATTTTCCATGGCTATGTTAAATAACCAGGTGGTAATATGATTTATCTAGATATTTAAGTTAGTGCGCTACTACCAAGTGTTGGGTGGTCAGAACCCCTCTATCATTGTTTGGCGGGCCGTTAACCATTGCTTGAGTTTTTGGGGTGCTATCTCCCAATGTGGAGGTATATCTCCATTAAACCAATGGTTTCCTGTATCTAAACCAGACCAATGATCCTTATGCCGGATATGCCAGTTGATAAAACTGCTACAATTCTGTTGTTTAAACACTTAAACCCTTCAATCCCCATGTTTTTTTTTTTTGCACCCCTGAATCCCCATTTGCAACATGAATGTCCCCTTTATTCCCTAAGACTTGTTGACTCAATCTTTGGCCTCACCTTTCCGGATACCCATCGACCTAGCCGAGGTGCCCGATAAAACCTATGGGGGCACCTGTGGATGGTTGCGAAATCCTGCACCACCAAAAGGATGGTTGAAACCCTACAGATAATGGGATCTAATGGGATGTTTACCACCTATCAACTGCAGGATTTCGCTGGCCCATCCACAGTATCTCCGTCTGCCCGAGGTTCGACTTGCACAAATTGGCGCAGCTGGATTTTGACTTTGACAAGTTCTTTGACCGGCGCTTTGCTGAGGCCAACTCCCGGTAGATTGTGGGTCAAACTGATCAACCCAGAAAATTTGGTTTAAGTGGTTTACCCTCTGGTAAACGTTTACATAACGAACTGGAAAGATCCACCATTATTCATGGGTAAATCCACTATTTCTATGGCCATGTTCAAGTTCGCAAACTGTCAACGTTTACCAGAGGGTGAGTGGTTTAAGTGTGAAATAGCGCATGAGGTTCGAAATAAAAAAAGGAAGCATTTTTTGGTGTTACCCTCTGGTGAACTAACATAGCTATGGAAAATCACCATGTTTAATGGGAAAATCCACTATAAATGGCCATGTTCAATAGCTATTTTGACATAACCAGAGGGTAGCGATTTTTGGGATCTCACCAATTTTTCATACCGGGTTTTAACCAAGAAGTTGGTGGATTGGCCTCGTCGAAGACGGAAATTCAGGAGCAAAAAAAAAAGAGAGTTCATCAGTCGATTTTTCTGGTGCTAAGTCCGTAGGGTTGCTGGATGGGTTGCTGGTTTTTTTTTTTTCTGGGATTATAAAATTGATCTGGTTGGTGGTTTGGAACATGAATTTTGAATGACGTTCCATTCAGTTGGGAAGTTCATCATCCCAACTGACTCATATTTTTCAGAGGAGTTGGTTGAAACCACCAACAAGTGATAGTTAGGCCCATCCAAATTTCAGATTTCTTCATGTTCCCGCTGAAAAAAAGAGCAATCGAATTGGGGTATACTGAAAATTTCCAGACAGCAAAAAATCCCAAAAGCATATTGTTGGTTAGTTAATGTTAGTTACATCATGTTACATCCCATTTATCCATTTTATCCTATAGATTGCTTTCCCGTAAATAGCACAGGCATACCATCCGGAAATCAAACATGGCAATCAAAAATGCCCCATTTATGGTTGATGGTTCCCACCGTTAATCCTCCATTTAGTTCGGGGATTTCCCTTACACATATGTCGGGTATGTATATCCATTGATATTCCATCAGTATTTTTCATTACATCCCATGAATATTCCGTTACATTCCCATTACCCTCCAGTAAATTAACAGTTCAACCCTGCCAGATAGGGGTTGGAAGACTAGTTTCCACTATAAATTGGTCATTTCCAGGGTCTATGTTAATTTACTGGAGGGTACATCCCCATGAAATATCCCATTAAATCCCAATAAAACCACCATTTTTGTTGGTGAATCAGCCTGGTTTAACCGCCCTGGCCTTTTCGCAGGTCTCCAAAGCCGTGATGCAGTTCATGACCATGACACTCAACTGAAAGATACGCAGTAAAGGTCAGCAATTCATGGCTATTTGTTGGTGCATAAGGCTGGGATTTATTGGGTGTTATTGGGTGTTTAGCATAAGATTTCGTGGGATTTATATAGGGATTTATCGGGAAAAATTGGCAACTTCTCGGGCCGGGTATAGGCAGTATAGGTAGCATGGTGAGTGGCTCATATCAAGCAGATCATGTGGTAGAATGTGGTCATGTGTAAAGGCTGTCTAATTTGGATTGTATCATCAAAAGGCTTGGGATTGGATGAACCACTTCAGATCAATAGTCAGATTGGATTTTCCATCATTGATTTGTGAAAAAAAGGTTAGTTAACTTACGGTAAGTACACAGATGGTCACGGATGCCCTCAATCTACAGATACATGGGTACCAAATGGCTTCGGCGTTTTTTCCACCATCGGCCCATTGGTAAACTTCATGGCTCCCGTTTCTAGCATGGACTACTTAAACTTTCATATATTTCTAATTATTTATACAAGGTCCCTGAAAATAGTATGTTCAATATTGTTCAATGCTATTTTTTTCGCTGCTATATCATGATCTTTTAGATGATCTTCCCAAATAGCTGAATTATAACTGAATAGTATTTTCCAAATTATATTGGAAATATATATCATAGAATTGGATTATGGGAAAATTTACACCGGAAAGCCCTCAGAATTTGATGGTAAAAACCCATGGGTTTCCGGTTAAGATTTTCCCTTAAACCAATCCAGTGAATAACAATCGTCCCGGAGAAGCCGGGAAAACAAACGACCATAAACCACAGCTGGACTCGCCAGAAAATCGGGATCATGTTGAGAAAGATCGATGGAAAATGTATCCATCTATAGACAATTGTAACATTTATTGAATGTTTTTTTAGATCCATGACCCATTGTATAGATAGTTGATTTACCCATTAATGTAGTTGATTAAGTTGATTTACCCAGCTATAAGATGGTGATAATTGTAACTTGTAACATCTGGTTGGTGGTTTGGAACATGACTGGATTATGACTTTCCATAGATTGAGAATCATAATCCCAACTGACTTTCATATTTTTCAGAGAGGCTGAAACCACCAACCAGACATTTATTGAATGTATATAGATCCATGACCCATTGATAGTTGATTTACCCAGCTATAAGATGGTGATTTTCCATACAGGGTTTTTTTATAGATAGATTGATAGATAGAGATTTATGTGAATTATATGTATATGTAACATACATGTAGTTATTATTATTATATACATGTATGTACATATATGAATGGATCGATGGATGAATAGATCTATCGATAGATGAATTAATGTTGGTTCCTATGATGAATTATCATCGTCCATCTATTACTCTGTCACAACAGTGCACCTGAGGTTTCACTAACGTGCCGAAGATTATTCCCCTGTTCAAATGTGAGTTACACCCCCATGTAAAACATTGTAAAACTAGTGTCCCTGAAAACTATTTGGTCTCTTAAATACCCTACTAACCTACCATTTCTTAGTGTTTTCATATATATATATATGTGTGTGTGTATTTATAGATAGATAGATAGATAGATATATCACTTCGGGTGGAAACACAAAACTCTCCTCCAGGTCTGTCAAAATCTAAGGCCCCATCCACACTTCGTGCTCTTACGCGAGCTCTCAGCCCTCAGATTCCCCTGGGATCGTTTCATGGAGGAGCCATTTCGAGTCTCGGGGCAGGCTGACAGGAGGCCCCAGTTCCGAATCACTAAGTTGGGGCTCACATAACTCCAATATCTATGGTTTATGGTACGCAAATAACTATAGTTAATAGGGTTTATAAACCAACTTATAACCTATAATAGTTATTTTGAACTAAGTATTATAGTTATTTATAGTAATGTACTCTAGTTATGATACTATTTATAGTAACTTACTTCAAATACATAGTTATATAGTTATTTAAACTAAGTATAATAGTTATGATACTATAGTTAAATGGGGAATATACTTTTTGGCTAGATGGGGAATATTTATGATACTATAGTGTATGATACGCAAGTAACTATATTTAGATGGGGTTGTAAACCCAACAAACATCACTGGGGGTCCCCATCCTGTATGGTTTATGATACTTATAACTATAGATACTAGAGTTAATTGGGTTTATAAACCACCATGGAGGAGTTTTCCGCCTAGCCATGGTGACGCCAGAGGGTTGGTAAATGTTGGTAACCAATTTGAGCTCCGTTGGAGACAACGTCGGTCGCCAGGAACATGGCAATTGCGTTTTGTCCTCAAAGGATCTGTGGCCGCGGCGTCGATGCCGGGTTTTTTTCGGTGTCTCCTGACTCCTTTTTGTCAACAAAAAGGGTATGATAATGGGGATAACGCAACTATTTCATGGGGCTATAGTCGGTAGTGAGATTTCACTATCAAGAATCAAGACTATCAAGATCAGATTCAATCTTCAACGCAGATCTGACAAAGAACGTGATTAACGGGGTATCATGGGGGATGCAATCAATGGATATTACTAGGATCAATGACTTCATCCTGAAGATGTTTTTTTCTGAATCCTGGTGGGGAGTGCAGTTCCAGTATGTTCCAGTTAGTCCAGTGGATATAGCCATTTATGGAAAACCCCAGTTACATGTGGCTGGGTAAATTTCATCACGACCTCACTGCGACCTCACTGGAAATCATGGTTAGTAAGGGAAATCATCCTCACATGGCCTTAATTCAGGTTAGTGAAATATTAGAATTTGCACAGATGTGGGATATACCTTGATATAGCCATTTATATGGGAGTTTGTTTCTTCACTTGCTGACTGCGATGCACATCCAATGATTTTTGGGATTCCCCGGATGGTGATTCAAACTTGGCGCAAAGCGACAAGTTGGATGTTGCTGATCCGAAGTGAAAGATGGGCCATTTTGAATCCATCCTTGTTTCTGTGCTCTCCATTGTGGTAGATAGGCTATAGAGGCTATTTGAGGATCGAGGAAGATACCTGTGGTACTTTGATACTGCTATCCTCTGCTCAAGCAGGAACAGATCCGAACTGATCCACCCGGAACCTTCGCTCCCTGTGGAAAGGATGTCGGACATGTGGGCCCAGTGGGGAAAGACAATGGAGGTCAGTGGCGATGGTGTGGTTCGCAAAGTGAGTGGTGGCAACTATGCCCGGCATGTGGCCTGAATTGGTAGGGAAGTACCTCTATTTGGGTAGGGAAAAGGACGTTTTATAAATTTGGAAGTACCTCTATTTTGAAACAAATCCGTATTTGCTGAGAGATTTGGTTGCTGCTATGGTATTGTCCCATTGGTTTCAATATGTTGCAATCCACCAAACGTCAGGCAAATCTGATGAACTCCATGGTCTTTTATTCATCAATGAATCGACACGAGAATTGGGTTTTCCATCACTTAATCCGCCCACAAATTGGAAAATTGATGGAAGATCCACAAAAAAATGGAACAATGTTTTGGAATATATATATATATATTATGTGTGTGTAATACGTGCATGTATATATATATACATTATATATATATATATATACATATATATATATATAGCTATCTACATATATATGTATATATATATATGTATATACATATATATATACATATATATATACATATATATATATATATATACATATATATATATATATATACATACATATATATATATATATATATATATATATACATATATATATATATACATATATATATATACATATATATATATATGTATA
>Ga0126342_10013662_pt1 | contig 14357 bp, 15 predicted proteins | sample Cyp1metagenome_FD_92528 | JGI IMG/M metagenome (GOLD analysis project Ga0126342, IMG submission 92528) | Coral microbial communities from Lord Howe Island, Old Settlement Bay, Australia - Cyphastrea 1 metagenome | ecosystem: Host-associated > Invertebrates > Cnidaria > Coral ...
ATATCCGGAACCTTCTTTTCGCAGCTAAAAACGCTACTTTCTCACATTCGACCCTACCCCAAAAGGGGGGTAGGGTCATATGCGAAACCATTAGGGTAGGGTCAAATGCGAGGCGCGTACCCCATTGCAGGGACTGGGTGGCAGACTAGATGGAACCAACCATACGCTTTGATGATTGGAGTCACTGACTTTGGGTATCTGGGGCTGACCTCACTTACAAGTGGATACAATCAGCAAGCAGGGTAAGCAAATTCACCAAATTGGTAGGTGATGCTCTATCTTCTCCAGCCTCTGCCCTCTAGTAGTCAAACCGCACACTGGAAAACCCTCGCGTTAGTCGGGAAAACTATCAACGACTCGCTGGAGATGCAAACTTGAGGCCCAGGGGAAAGTGACAAAAGCTAGCTTGGCAAGTGACGAAGGCTAGCTTGGCAGGGAGATGCAGGGAGCTTGGCAATCTTCGCAAACTCATCTGTAATGCCAAGGCAACGCTTTCCATGTCTTGGTGCGAAATGAAGGGGACACATTGAAGGGGATCAATGTCACATATGAGGAGAACACGAATATATCACGCGCGTGAACATAATGAGGAAACTCCCACTCAGTAGCGTGGCAGTCACTAAGCACGAAGAAGATTCAAGGGTCCACCTGCAGCATCGGAGTGGGCCTTTCAAGGCTTAGAAGTCGCAAGAGAAGAAGATGTTGGAAGCGCGGCTCAGTAGGATGTCATGAGGACAAAAAGCGGAAGCATGCCAGCGCAATTGCCCCGCATCTTTCCAAACTCATCTGTATGAATTATGAAGGAATATTACTTTTTCCAAGACAAGCTCGCCATTGTGAGAACTGACTGGAAACTACATGTGAAGGCTCAAAATGAAAATGGAGCTACGATTTAGGGCTCGCCATGAACATGCCGATAGTGAGCGGCGCTGCACCAGTGACTTGAAGCATGTGCTCTTGATTATTGACGACGCCAATGATGCTGAGGATGCGGATGCTTCCGATTTTGCTGTGGGAGGCGACATACCAACGGCGTCCCCGGGCGGGATTTAGCCAAGGCCAAACTGGTTGTGAACCAGCCAGCCAGGGGGGGTAGATAACTATGAAGTTTCATGCGATTGGAGATTCCAGCCCCCCAATACATTGCTAAAGCAAGAGGGACTTCAGCTAGTAGAAGCTAGCTTTCGTGATTTGGAACTCGAAGTTGACCATGTGTCAGGAAAAAACTTGCAAATCAGCCATCATTAGCCATCTTGACACAGAAAAAAAAACACAGAAGGTTTACCTTCCATGGGAATTCCATGGGTTTTCGGACCTGAAGGCCAAGTCTTCCTCCGTGAGCTCTGAGGAGTGCACCAGCAACAGCAGGTCCTTTCCTTCAGACCTCGCGGAAGTGACGAAGTGACAGGGTCATGCCCTTCTTGTCGTTGGTAAAGGCATATAAGAAATGGGGCGATGGCTCGTGAAAACTGAGAAAAAACTGGAAAAATGATTCAACCGGTGGCTGAACTAAGCCTATAGAATATACACAGTGACAGTGATTTGTTGTTTGGAAGGTTTCACCCAGTTGGCATCACCAGTGCTGAACTTGACTAGCAGGACAGCGTGCCTCTATTACTATTGACGCTCCATTTTTGCAGCTATATCACTGAGGTCAATATCCAATGCATAAGTGGCTCATGTATCAATGGTGATGAACCACCATGCAGACCGGGAGGGTTCTAGACCTGGCTCTCCACTGAGGTTACTGGGCAAAGCGGTTGCCTGGTGCATCTTCAGATCATCAGGTGAAATACTGCCAACCAATCACCGGACAATCCAAGTTCGGGGCGAGCCAATGAAGTCCCGTTCATAAATGGGATTTCTATGGTTTGAATTTATGTGTCCTCTTTTCACTGCACCTGTCTACTTCAAACCAAGTCGTCCTCCTCTCTTTTCACCCCATGGCACCTTGCCACCCCAACCTCGCCCACATGAACCCAGCTTCGGTTCCCACTTCATCGTCACCCAGGCGGCGCTAGAAAACAGCCCCTTGGTCAACACGGGTCGCGCAGTCTTGGCACAGTCACTGAAGACCCGCACCATGGCAGGGCCGCAGCTGGAAGGGGCCGGAGAGAAGGTGGCGAAGTAGCAGCTTCTGTTGGCACCTTCCACCTTGGGGATGGGCATTGCTCCATGGGAGATTTCATCAAAAGGGAGGAAATGTCCAACCTGCAGAGGGGCAGGTATTTGTGGGATTTTGCGGGAGGGAGTCGTCCAAGCTGATGGGAGCTGCTGTGAGGCAAGACATCATTTTAGAAAAGAGAAGATTGAGGAATTTAAGAGGACTCTTGAGCGGACGGGGGATTGAAAATATGACGTTTTAGATGGAGCTTTGTCAACAAGCTCTGCCCTTTGACCGGGGCCACTTTTGGCCACCAATCCCGAATCCCAACCCCTTGAATATTCCCTCCGGCTTCGCGAGCCCTTTTGTTTCTGCCCAAAAGCCCCAACAAATTGTTGCTCATGATCACGAGTTCCCATATGCGGATGGGTCAAAACCCTGGTACCTAGTGAACCCCAAAATAGCTGGTAAATGGATGTTCATCCCACTAAAAATGTATCTATAGGTATTGACCCATACCCATATCTGGAAACCCCCAAGATAGATATTGCCACCAATATCTAAGGCTCATCCCCATCTCCCATCCATCTCCAAGCTTCGGCTGTGAAGCTGGGCGAAATCATCAGCTGACTCAGATGCTGCACCTGGATTCGACTCAAGAGCTGCGAGGGTTTCTGGCCATCCAAGACCAGGACCTCATCCGTCACCAAGCGCAAGGCAAAACGCTCAGTGGAGGTCCATTGGATCCTCGTGGAGAATGGCTAAAAAATGCCGAGACTTGAAGTCACCAAAGATCGGGGGCTGAAGTTTGGCAAGCCAAAAGTGGGGGTTACAGCAAAAGCTGCAGCAAAACACCGGGGGTCTACCAACAAAACAATGCTGCACGTATGGATTGCAAAAAGTTAGCCCATCAACCGAGGTTTTCCTAACTCAATGGCATTTAGGAGCTGTAAAACCAGTTGAGGGGGTAACTACGCATCAGTGGTATAGTATATGATGAGATGTTTCCTTGAAATTTCCCGGTTGTATATGAGGAGGAGCATCACACACTTGCAGGTCTGCATTCGGAACGGGATTCCCCGAATGGATTGTGACATTGCCCACAATGTTGGGCAATGTCTAATCCCCGAACAAAATCATCAACCAACAAGAAATTATAAGAAATTCATGTCTCCAATGATATCCACTTTTTTCAGCGCAAAACCCATGGTTTTCCTAGGATTTTGGGTGGGTTTCCCATCACCAAAAAAAAAAGAACCAACGAACCGCCGGGCGTCGGTGGCCAGCGCAAAGGCGAGATGTGCGGCGCGAAGAAGCGCGCCAAGGCGTGGGCGAAGAGCCACCCGGAGCCACGTTTCCTCAACGCGCAATGCGCGCTGGGTGGGAGAGACGGCTGGATGACTCAAGTCATCAACGAGTTGGGTTTACTTGTAATGAATGAATGTGAAGCCACACAAAAAAGAATGCTGGCTTAATAAGCACAAGTTAGAATTAAGTAGAGATTTGAAGTTTCGATTCTTGTGTGGGCGTGCTATATGCTTATTCTTAAGCACCAAGAACCACCGATGCCAGATTTAAATCGTCTGTTGGGTGCGTCACCAAAACGGCGGGTGCTTTCCTAAATCCCCATGGTGGGTAATCGAACAAAAAGATGGGTGGGTTTACTTGATGAAAATACCGATATTAATCGTCACTGAATGGTCTTTTTAGACTTAGGGAACTTGATCCAATCCCATCTCTGGATCATTTTTTTCAAGTCTGGGGATGATCTTTTTCACCGCATGGTGTCCAGGTGTCTATTTTAATCTGTTTTATCTAATTATGTTGGGCTTCTTATATCCAATTTTCCAACAATGACAGTGGTTTTTGCTGACATTCAGCCACGTGGATCCAAACCATTAGAATGATTGGTTTGCGGACATTCTCATGATGGATGATTTAAGGATGATTATGTCGGCATACAAGAATTCTATGCCCATTTTGCACCAGCCAAGAGTTGTTGTTTTTTCAAGATCTTCATGTGGATTGAGGTTGGTTCGGAAATCAGTCAGGTTCAGGTGGATAACAATCTTCTATTTTGGCCGCCTGTTTGGTGGACATGATGTTTCAAGCATAGATGAGCGATGAATATGAACCTGATTGAACTTGCGATGGAACTTGCTTCCTCTCCAGTAAACCAACATGGAACATGGCCCATTTATAGATGATTTACCTCGTAAAAATGGCGGGTTTCCAGTTCACCAACTGCAACACATTACATCACATCACATTACCAGAGGGTCGTGGTAACTTCCTGGGTTGATTAGAATCGAATCACTACCAGCAGCTACCTGAAATCCCGAAAATCTGCAGGGAACACGGCCCTTTTCTCGGCTTAGCGGCAGCCGCAGCCGCAATGTGGCCGATCGCTGGATTTCCTCGCTGAGCGCCTGCGCGTCGGAGCTGGCAACCTCGTTGACGGCCAGCACCTGGCATGGGGATGTGGGGCATGTGGTTTATTTATGTTTATTTGGGGTAAACAAAGCCCTCTATTGATCAACATGATCAACCAACCAATGGGAAAAGGACATCTATGGCAGTTTTTTAAATGAGGGGGAAAAAATCGTTCTCATTGGAAGGTTGCATTTTCAGGGCCAACAAAATGGGCCGATGTGGGATGTGCCGTGGCACGACGCGTGCCGGCACGACCCAAAAGGTAGCCCCGCCTGGTCACCAGGCAAGAGCATCTGCTCCGGGCTGCTCTTCAAAACCTGGGCGTATATCCCCATTTGTTCACCTCTTACTGGATAAAGAGATAGCCTATTTTCAGACAAACCCACCAGTTGACCAAAGAGCCGTGGTCGTTTCTACCAAGTGAAGTGACCATTCGAAACGACGGTTTCCACGGCGCCACGCCTGCAGGTTGTGCTGATGCACCAGCCCTTCGGGGTCCACGCGCCGCAGTAGCAAGCCACTCTTACCATCCAGGTGATCCACGTTGATGCCCAGCTTGAGGGTGCCATCCTGGGAAATTCACAACTTCGCATAACTTCGCCAGAAAATTCCAGGTTCTTCTGAATATTTGTGAATGTTCAAGAAATTCTGGGAGATGCTCATCAACACTTTCTTCCAAGATATGAAGAGTGGTTGCATCTTCGAACAATTTGAGGGTGAAAAGTGTGGAATGGAACCAGTTACGATTCCCAGAATCCAGATCCTCGCTTGCGAACCAAAGATTTCAAACCAAAATTCAGGCTTCCAACATCTTCCAACCCTTTTCAAAGTTCAAGAACTTACCACATGCTCCAACAGATATTCCATCCCGAGGCCCCCAACCCCAGCTGCTCCTTTTGAATCGTCACCTCCAAGTCCTTCTGCTGCGGCGGTCGTCGCGTCAGCGCCCAGACGCTCAGGTTCTCCGCGCGTCCGAAGGCGGGTGAGCCCTTGCCCTTGGGGCCCTTGCCCTTGCCCTCCATGCGCAGAGAGGTCATGTGCTCCCATGTCACCAAAAACCTGGGCACAAGCTGCCAAAAATGTGGCTAAGACTTGGAGACTTTGGATGAAGAAAGAGTGACATTTCTTTAGCTGGCAGGTGTAATCAAAGTAGGTCTACCAGAAAATTGGAACCCCCAAAACCTCAAATCAGGTCCTCAACTACACCTTTGCTGGTGTTAACCTGCTTTGATACCTTTGCAGGATCACTCACAAAAGGTCGTTCATCAAAAAAGTAGAATTTAGAGAAAATTGCATGTGCATATATACAGTATATACATATGTATATATATATATACATACATACATACATATATATATATACTGTATGCAGATATCAAGTCCCACAGTTTCGACCCAGACCCATCTTCCCCAAAGTAACGAAGCGCCACTGGAGAAGTAGCACCTTGCAATTGGGCCTTGCCCCGGCACTTCGCAGGGCGCGCCCATGGCAGCCATGGCAGTATCCCAGATGCCAACCAAGCCGTTGGGCTGGAGCATGGCCTCGCTGCACCCAGTTCCCCTGCGGTCATGAAACGTGAGGAAAACCCCGAGATATTGCTCGGTAGGAAACTCATGGAACTTCGGAAAAAAATTTCAGCCACGTTTGATTTGCCAGAGGCTACACCTATTTTTCATGTGTTGGATATACCCTCTGGTAATTTAACATAACTATGGAAAATCACCATTTTCAATGGGAAAATCTACTATAAATGGCCATTTTCAATAGCTATGTTAGTTTACCAGAGGATACCGAACAAAACATGGGGTTCTGGATGAACCACTGAAAAACCAACGGAAAATCCATCGCCACGTCACCAGCAGACCGCTTCCGGCATGGGGCACCAAGCACTCGGGATGCCCTGGCTGCGCCCTCGGCAGGCTCTGGACCAACTTGGGAGGCGACTTGGGCTCCACCTGAAGACCATGTGGAATTCCGCTGGCTTTGGATGGTGAACCCATGGGAAAACTCATTTCGGAAATGACAAAATTGATGTGGGATTTTAATATTATTTTATATTTATGGGATAACTTAACCCATATAACAGAAAATAACTATTTTTTAGGAAGCTGATTTTCCGAACAAAAACAAGAATTCCATGGGCATGTTATAGTTGATTTTGTGATAACTATAGTTGGGGGCCACATGGGGATGGGTCAAAACCAGCCATGTCTACCAGGCAAAAAGGGATCCACCCCCAGGCTATCGGGATTCACTCGAAAAAAGTCTCGGTGAAGCCATATCTATGGCAAAATTACGAATACACGATATGTAATTATATATATATACACATATATATTATGGAATGGTGTTGACTTCTCACCCTATGTTGTGGGAATATTTTTTGTAGGAGGGAGATGACCATTGGTTTTGGGATACCAATAGTTCACAAGGGAATCAATGGGAAAATATACCAAATAATTTGATTTGGCCGATCAAAGCCCTGGAACCCTGGTCGGAAAAATAGATGTTCATCCCCCCACTAAAAAAAGTACGGCAGGTCTTGATATCAGTCCCCTTTTTGATCGCGTTTATTAACCAAACGTAGTGAAGATAATATCGTGAGACATACCAGGAATCTAACCAACAATGTGGGGATATAGAATGATATCAAGCTTCAGCCCACTTTTTTTTGTCTCTTTACGCTGGACAAAATTGGTTGCTTCATACGGGCTTCCCATGGGCCGGTCTTAGGATGGCGCAGAAACCTGGAAGACCTGGGAAATTGGAGGAAAATATCCATGGCATCCTTCAAAAACCATATTACTAAATTACTATATTGGGATATACTAAATTACTATACATATCATCCATCTTTTTGGGATTACATGGGATGACTATATATATATACATACATATTTTTAGTCTGTCGTGTTCTGTCGTGTTGTCCCCCAAACAGACCAACCTGGTAGATGTGGGTTCCATTCACCGCTGCCACGATGAAATTCATCGGAGCTTGTGTCGGCGGTCCATCATGGCATCATCGCTCCACTGGAAATGCTGAAAAACTCCAGTGGATCGAGACACAAACCATCGACCAGAGAGGGTTTTTTGGGATGGTGAGATTTTTGTTCGGATCTGAAAAATGTCTGGATTGGTAAAACCTGGTCAAATCCATGTGCTGGTGAAAAACCCTGGTCTCCCGCAAGTCTCTCTGTTGCGTAGCATGCCCTCGCATGCTTGCATGTGGACTTTCGAGGCGCAAACGCGCCTAGGGACTTCGATGCTGACGGTGCCCCACACCGCTTTACATCAATCTTGCGCTTTCAATCTTGCATGACTCGACTCTGCAAGCTTAAAGTTTGAAAGTTTGAGCCAAAAGAGAAAGACTAATGACAGTGGCAGCGCATGGCAGCGCCACACGAGTGTGGGCTCACGGGCCAGATCAGGTTCGCCGAGCCAAAAAGGAAACAAAACAAGTTACTGATGCCCTTCCATCTTTCTCTCAAATATGTGCCCCTATATATCTCTCTATGTACATATATATACATATTATTTATATACATATATATATATACATATACATTATACATTCGTTTCTAGATGTTTTTAGGCCACTGTCACTTCCCCAATATTTTCAGTCTTTGACGATCATTGTCTTGAGGCCTTTGTCGGTCCCTAGAAATTCCCCGGACTTTTTCCTTTGCTATGCAGGAAAGGGCTTCACTCCGAAGACGATGCCCACAGCCAACGCTAGCAGCAAACCACACCTCCAGCCAAACAAGCGGCTTTGATGGGTGTGTGTCACAAGCTGAAAAAAAGGTTAACCATTTCTTCCCCCAGACATCTTGAAAGTTGCGCCTCTTGGCCCCACTGTGCGGCAGCGCCGCCTTGGAAATGTCTCGCATTGTCACAAGAACCAAGTGCGACCATGTGTGAAATGTGTGGACCCTGATGGGTGTTCATAAAGCTTCCGACATTTGGGACTCACTATTCTCGGTGTGCTGCAGCAAGCAGTATTTTCGGCAGAAAGTCTGATCTTTCGTGACTGGGATGAGCCCCCCGGTGAAATCTCACATCAAAGCCATGAAAGAAAAAAAGAAGTGTAGAAGCTGATTTTCGAAAATTGAATCATTCGCCTGCGATCATTTTTCCATGCCTTAATGGTCACCCTGACTTTAGGAATCAATCCCTTCCCCCTAATCAACACCCCCAAACGAAACATGGTTTAGTCGGAAATTTCTCCTGTGGGGACCATGCAATGGGGGTGTTGAATAAAAAACGGATGGGATGGCACACCTCCGCCGAAGAGTTGCCAGCCTTCGCCTTCGAGCGTTGGCCGCTGGGTCAGGTCAGGTCATGGCAGGCCGCTGGGAAATCCCGGAAGCAGCTGGGTTAGGTGTATAGCTGGGAAAATGACATTGGAAAATCATGGGAAAAATTAAAATGTAGGACAAACCATTCTAAATGGAAGTTTTGAGCTGGGATCATCGAACTCAATGGTGGAGCTTCCACGCCATGGAGCTAACTACCAGAAGGTACCTAGGCTCGTTCCGAGGGCTTGAAATTTTGGTTGACCCATTGGTGTCAGACTGAGGCTGGTGGCGAGCCGATCAACACGAAGCCAACAATTCCGCCCCAAGCCGCACCAGGCGTTGCGCTTTCGTTTTCAAGGCAGCTTCATTGACCGCAAGCCTGGGTGACAACACTGCCTGGTGGTTTCAACGCTGCCTGGGCATCAAAAATATGGGAAAATCTCCTGTTGGTAGATGATCTAGCTGCTAAACCATGTTGAGTGGGGAAATAGCATGTAGGGAAAGCCAAGGTCAACAAGTTCCCAGTCGCAGAAACCCAGGTCACTAGGGTTCCATACATATCTATATATATATATATACAAATTTCTATCCACCGATCTACCTCCATCCCCTTCCTCCCCTCTATCTCTCTGTCTCTCTGCGGTTCTAAATCCCCTGCTCAGATAGTATAACTTCTCAATTTAGAGCATTACTACTACATATCCCACATTCGCATGATGATCTCCATTTTTGGTTCTGAAATCCCTATTCATGCAAAAATCACCGTTGGGGGTTACTACAAACTGCTGCATATCCTACGTTCTCATGACATATAATCCCCATCGTTAATTGTGAGCTCTCTCATTTTTCATGGATTTTTTTGGTGGGATTATCCATTCTCCCTAACTAATATTAAACCACCATGAGAAAACCACGTTGAGTTGGGGATTTGCTATGAATCGCCTCATCATACACCTAGTGCTGCCAGGCTCTGGCCCCACAAAAACCGACCGGTGGCTGTTGCATCGCCCGGCGGTACTTTTTTTTCGCTTCATTCATCTGATCCTGGCGGGGCCAACGGGCCAACACAACGTATTTTCACAACGTTGTGATCCGAACTTGCCTTGGCTAATCATAGAAACCCTTCTCGAGAAATGAACATCTGCAGGCGATTTTGATGTTCACTAAAGGCAGAGGCTTTCCACCTCCTTTCCGTATCTTCCATGGATCAGCACCCTGCCTGCTGGTGCAAGGTTTCCTTCCACAAACGAGTCTCCTGAGCAGTAACCTGGCTGATCTCCCCATTGAAAATGACTGGACTGGTGGAAGGAAAAACAGCAAATCCCCAACTTTTGTTGTTTGATCTCCCCTAACCTCCTTCTTGAACCGCTTAGCTGCCTCCTGTCAATAGATTGGGAGGCCAAAAAAACGGTTGAACCCATGGTTTCTTCTCATCAAGTAATAGAGTTTCCAGTAGTTTTCCCTTCAACCATTTGGTTTTGCCCGAAAATTATGGAACAGAATCATTCCATCCAATGCTCGAAGACTCGAAGGCCTCATGTTCCCCATGAAAAAATTGCACCAGGGCGTCCCATCCCCCACTTTCAGCGTCCCGCACCTCTTCTGCTTGGCCGTGCAACCTCTCGTAGTCTTTTTCGGCTGCCTTCAGCTCCTTCCAGGCAGCTACACCGGAGCACAGGACCTTGGACCTTTGGCGCCCATGAAAGTTGTCACTTGAATGTCTCCACTGGAATATCATGTTTTAATGGGGATTGAATGGGATAGAACGGAGGGGATATTTCATAGGAGGTATACAAGCAACCAACACTATGATGTTTGATCTTGTGCCCGCAAAGAAAAAGTATCCAAAAAAATACTACATGAATAGGGACCCCAATGGGAAGTTTTAACCTTTCGCTATGCTCAGGTAACACCAGTTTTTCCAATCCCAAGAACCCCATCCAGGAATCCAGCTGGTCAACTCCCAGCCCCTTCAATAAACATAGCCGCAATGCAATATGAAATCCCCATAAATCCCCCATATGGGCAGAAGTTGCCATGGAAATCGCCTGATGTTTTTGTGAATCAACCCATGATGCCATGCCGCCTCAGAGATATTGCTCTTGGCAACCTCTGCTGTGAGGTTCACCAACTCTTTCTGTGAATCCGCCAGATAAGTTTTCCTGAGGGTTGCCCCACTTGGCGCCGTGGAGCAAGGGACCCCCAGGTCCATAAAAAACATCACATTTAGGCCTTGATGAAATCCTGCAGTTATAAATAGTTACAAGCACATCAATTGAGGGTGGACCCAGTTGGGCATTTTTCTATCATTGTACAATAGCAGCCTAGTGGTCAACAGTTTTGGTAAGCATGTTTCTTTGCCACTGGCCCTGGCCTCTGAAGAAAGGACCCCTCAAAAAAACAAGCACAACAGAAAGAAACAGGCATGAAACCCAGCCCTCTCCATGCACTTGAGGAATTGTCATTTCTTTTCCGAATAATCGGGTTTGATTGAAAATTGTCCCAAAAAAAAACAAAAAATTGTTAAAACATGTTAAAACCCCTAAACATAGCCTCAACATAAAAATATGTCGCCACGCCGAGGGTCGCATAGCGCAAACCCTTCTGGAGTTTCGTCCGCTCAGCCTCCAGCTGGTGGAGGTTCTCCAAAGCTGCCTCCTGGGAGCGCTTAAAATGCACCATGAAGGCGGCTGGAAAAGTCAATTAAAACCACACAATCACTTGATCAAGCAATCATTCGATTCATTTGTTAATCGATTGGTGTTAAGGAAAGGATGAACGTAATGTAATATCTATACTGCGTATGTGTATATATATATATATATATATATATGCGTGTGTGTGTGTGTATGTGTGTGTGTATATGTGTTAGATGCATGTGCATATGCATAGACGGTTTCCCCCTGGATGCACGAAGTGCTCCTGCACGATCTCTCCCACTGATTGGTTGGATGGCTTTGCCCGCCTCAGGGCAACCCCGTCACCGGCTCCCAATATCATAAACCCAAATGGGGGATGATGGGTTATTATTGCTTTATCATTGTTGGGCATGGGATCTATTCTTGGATTTTACTGGTTGGTGCAGCCAATAATGATAGGCACCGCTTTGGAACATTTTTTTTATTTGTTTTCGGCCGTAAAGGCGCCTGGATAGCGCCGTCGGGTCCCAAAGGCAACTCATGGCATTTCCACGTGCTCGTCCCATATCTGAAAAACTGTGGAAGACCCAGCTACGTACCACATTTTTTGAAAAATTGTGGAAGCCAATATCTCTCTCTGTGATATGTTTTTCCCCAAACAGTGTGTCCACACTGAGGGGTTCTTACGGTAGGTGTAAAGGCTGGTGCTTGATCAGGGTGCTCACTCTGGGCCGCAGCATTCTTCTTGTAAATTTCCGTGTCAAGCGGCCCTTGTGAAATTTTGACATGCGTCTCGACTGCGCAGGCTCGCACAAAGTCTACGCCGTGGTTTTTGGCCGCGGCATTTTTCATGTAAATTTCAATATAAAGTGGCTCTTGTGAACTGATGCCTTGCATTTCGACTGCGCAGGCTCGCACAAAGTGTGTGCCTGCGTTCTGGGCTCAATCTGGGCCGCGGCATTTTTCCTGAAAATTTTCGTATAAAGTGGCTCTTGTGAGATGATGCCTTGCATTTCGACTGCGCAAGCTCCCACAAAGTGTGACTGCATTCTGGGCTAGTGTGTCTCTGCGTTCTGGTCTCATTCTGGGCCGCAGCATTTTTCCTATGACCTATGAATTTCCGTATCAAGTGATTCTTGTGAAATCTTGATGCGCGTTTCGACTGCGAGGCTCGCACAAAATGCGCGTCTGCGTTCTCAGCTCAATCTGGGCCGGGGCATTTTTCCTGGAAATTTCCGTATAAAGTGGCTCTACTGAAATCTTGACATGCTTTTTTACTGCGCAGGCCCGCACAAAGTGTGGTCCTGGGCTCTGGGCCGCGGCATTTTATCTGTAAATTTCCGTGTAAAATGGCCCTTCTGAAATGTTGACGTGCATTTCGACTGGGCAGGCTCGCAGAAAGTGTGGTCCTTGGTCTTGGGATCGGTCATCCTCCTCAACATCATCATCATCCCCCACATCATCATCTTCCTCCTCCTCCTCCTCAACATCATCATTCTCAACATCACCGTCTTCCTCCCCTTCACATCATTATCTTCAACTTCATCATCCTCCACCTCATCTTTCGCAACATCATCCTCCTCCACCTCATCTTCCACAACATTATCATCCTTTTCATCATCCTCCTCAACATCATCATCCTCATAACCATCATCTTCTTCCTCCTTCTCAACATCATCATCCTGCACCCTGTCCTCCTCCACTTCATCTTCTGCATTACCATCCTCATCCTCATCCTCCTCCTGATCATTATCCTAATCATCATCCTCCTCAACATCATCATCCCCATCCTCATCCTCCTCAACATCATCATCCTCACCATCAACATCACCATTCATCATCATCATCATCATCATCATGATCTTCCTTCTCAACATCATCATCATCATCATCCACCTTATCATCCTCCGTTTCATCTTCCGCATCATCATCCTCACCATCAACATCCTCAACATCATCATCCTCAACATCATCCTCCTCAACGTCATCATCCTCAACATCATCCTCCTGCACCTCGTCATCCTCAACATCATCATCCTCAACATCATCATCGGCATCATCATAATCAACATCATCATCATCATCATCATCAAAAACAACATTACAATACATTATCCTCCCACTCCCTCCACACTGTTTGGGGCCTCTTGCCGGGATAATTGAAACACTTCCCCAGAACATGTGCTTCGCATTTGGATTCACCACATCCCACTGGATACCTCACCGGGCTCAACCATTCCGCCGAGCCACGCGGAAGCTCCGGTGCACAAAGCCACCAGAAACCCAACGGCCTCGATGCATGGAATGCATGGAGGTTCCTGTGTCTACCGAGGTAAACCCAATGCCATAAGCTTTTAGGAAGGTATAACCGGTATAACTCCTAGATATGGGATGATTTTGACCCCCAAAGGCTTGAAGGGTTTATCAGATTTGACACTTTTTTTCTTAAAAGACAAAACTGGCTGTGACACTTGATTGAACTTACCATCTGCGCATTCATTCTTCTAATTGTCCATGTTCTACTCTTCCCATACTACTGCATGTTCCCCTTTTTTGGTGAAGGTTCAGAATGTATAAATATAAATATAAATATATATATATAAATATATATACAGTGTCACACTTGCTGCTCTCCGGTTGCATCTGCCTTTTTGCAACAGCAGATCTGGACTTCAACAGCTTTGGTGTTATCAGAACAAACATGCATCCGCATAGCTCATCTTTCGCCTTTTAGGCCAAATGAGAGCCATCTCTGCCGGAGCGGGTTTGGCAGGAAGCGGTAAGGACACTGGATTCTGCATGAAATTTCGCAAGGCGGAATGCAACTTTGTCACATCTCGCCCGCACCCAACGCTTTCGAAAGCGTGGGCCCATTGTCTGCTGGC
>Ga0126342_10013663_pt1 | contig 14357 bp, 10 predicted proteins | sample Cyp1metagenome_FD_92528 | JGI IMG/M metagenome (GOLD analysis project Ga0126342, IMG submission 92528) | Coral microbial communities from Lord Howe Island, Old Settlement Bay, Australia - Cyphastrea 1 metagenome | ecosystem: Host-associated > Invertebrates > Cnidaria > Coral ...
AAAGCTATGGCATATCAAATGCTAGCAATGTAAACTCAATTAAGTTCACCATAATTACACTTGCTCAGTTTCTTCACTGGTCTTCAATGCTGAAACTTACCAGCAAAGTGATGATGTGGGGATCAACAAAAATCCGTATGTGTTTTTCTTGTCCTTTTTTTGTGCGAAAAACATGACTGTGGACAAACCATGGACAAACGGTGGAACGACCTAGAATTGTCGTGGAACGGCCTAGAATTGTCGTGGAACAACCTAGAATTGTCGTGGACACTGCCCCCCCAAAAAAAATCACCCAAACAGTGCGTTGAAAGTGTTTCACATATCTATCAATGCACTTTTTGAGATGGCCTCTGAACTACATGTCAGAGCTGGAAGCAACGCTTGATAACATAAGTTTAATATAATATAGTTTCATATATTTGCGCTCAAGCCAGCAATACAACTGCTATCAACATCAGAACCCAATATGTTTTTCTGAATTTCTATGATGGAATCTAATTCAATTGATTGTTCATCCACATGATGCATTGAATGGAATATGTCATAGCATTCAACATGTCCTAATTCACTTGAAGCATATCAAAGCTATCATTGTTTGGGGTGATTATTACCAAATTAGGGAACAACAATTCTAGGTACACCCTGGAAAACCTAGATTTTCTAGGTTGGATGTAGAGGGTGTAAGTTTTCCTGTATACCAGTCATATATGGGGATGATTTGGGGGTACCCCCATGACTTAGGAACACCCCAATCTCACTTTCAGCAGGGCCACCAGGGTCCACCAGGGTCCTCTCTTTGCGCGTCCTCTTCCGCACTCGCTGTGGGCTGGACGCCTGTGGCGCGTCCGATGCGAAGTCACGGGGACTTCTTCCCTGGAACAGCGCAAGAAACGCGAGCAGCGGCCACACATAGCGCAGGACATGGGGACGCACCATGGAACAGCTGGGGGCTGTGTATGGTGGTGCTTGAGGCACCTGGCTAACTTAACTGTTGACAGCTGATTCATCATTCTTGGTGGGGGTTAATTACTGTTTGTAACCTGAGAACTGGGGAAAAAGGTGTTGAAACCAATGTTTGGAATAGCTTTATTCACTTTTCGGAGCAAAATACGCAACTGCGACAGGGTTGGGAACTGAATGTGTTGGAAGATCTGCCGAAGTTGCCCCGACTTATTTCAACATATTTTAACCGTTCAACCGTGCCAGCTTGGCTGAATCCTTTCTGTGCCCTGGCGGTCAGCCGTTGCAGTTGCAACATTTTAAAGCCAGCGCTCCATTATTTCAAGTCTCTGTGATATGCTGTGATAATCTGGTACTTGCCTGCCGGCCTGCCTTAAATTGTGCGGATCTTTATCATGCCAAGCCTGGGTGTGGAGCACCTACTTACTTGTCTTAGGCATGATTCAACTCTATCGTAGCCTCTCTTCGCATCCGCCTTATTTGCAAGCTATGGGAATTCTCGAGCCAAAAGAAAAAACACAGTTTGATGTCGAACATGGCAAGCGGCCCTGCCCCGAAAGATGAAAACTTATGCTTTCCAAAGATAAAATCGGCTCCAAACTGGATGGTTTGAAGGTGGCCATACCATACAAACAGGACTTGGCCACATTTAATTACTGCTGAAATTCATGTCCGGTGTCCGACTACTATGTGGATCTATATTTGGAACCATCCCCAACCTCGGAGGGCATAATTACAGGACCTTGTCAACTCAATCTGTAGTGTTGCACATCAAAGGCCGCATCCCGTCTGCAGCTGTCCGCAACTGCCTGGCCTGCTATCCTTCAATGACCTCAGGGGCAGGTCAGGCTTCTGCTGGCCATCAAGTTGCAGCTGGCCGCACGAAACACTGATCTATACGAGGTCACCAAAAAGAGCCGCTACCACGTGAACAATTAGATGGCTGAGAAAACGATCAGCATCTCGCTCTAACGCCGAAGAAACAACCGCAGAAGCTTAACCCGAACCATCTCATGCCCACATCATCCAAGCAGTTTCTTTGGCGCTAATTGAGGCGAACCATTCCGAAAGACCTAAACGATCCGGCCGAAGCTCGCGAGTACTATGTGCTGGCTATGGGGCCCTGAGTGCACATGCAACGCACGCCTTTGATGAAGGCCGGATCCAAACGTAATTCTAAATCACAAATGAACCCTGATTGAATCTGATTGAAGTCTCATGTTTTCTGCGCGCACTCTTATCATTGTAATGTATGCAGGTGATGCAAGCGTATGGTTTCGCTTGTTAAACCATTTGCATGCCAGGGCCCCACCACCGGTGTTCAATGTCTCGAGTGAACTCCCCTAAATCCTAAATCCCCTGACTTGAGCGGATTTCGCGCAGGCCATGGCTTTCCCGCACAAAAAAGCTTCACTCATCACTATCTCTCAGTCTTGCCTATGGCCTCCTATGGCCTCATTGGGCTAAACTGCGGATTTCTTGACCCAAAGGTCTCCATCCCCCCAACTGATGAGCGTTTCAGGGCCGAAGTAGGGCCGTCCAAAATGCAACTGCTTCTCAAGATCGATGACCACCGCCCCCGAGACATCCTCCGAGATGGGCGAAATCACTTCCTGGAACTGCCACCGAGGGTTCCACACGATGTAGGTACCACTGATGTCACCTGGTGAGACAGCTGAAACATGTGAAATTCATGGATTGTTTTAGTGCAAATAAACCAGAGGAAATACTAATCAGTTGGATCATGACCCCATTTTTGCACATGTTTTGCTGAAGAAATGTGGATAGGAACTAATATGTGCCAACATGTGATAACGACACATCTCTTTGGAACATCGCGCTCCCAGCCACCTACGGGTTGGCCATCCTCTTTTCGATGCCACTTCCCTTGCAGCAGGTCCAGTAAGCTCCTCCCATGCTTGGGCCGATTGAAGGCTGGCATCTTGGAGCCTGGCAACCCTGGCAGCTGCCCTGTGCTCTTGGACGGATCCTCCTCAGTCCACGGATGCGCTTCCACCTCCTCAGGCGTCTCCATGCTGCGGTCCCCCCACCCGTCGCAGCATTGCGATGGCTGGGCGCCCATCAAGGATGGGGGATCAACAGCCGAGATCTGGGGATCTAAGGGGATGTTCTTTTTTGGCAAAGGGGAGGTGGGCTGCTGGACCCACCTCTGGATCACTTCTTTGAGCCGTATGGCTGTGTGAAACCAAGCCGGCTGTTGGTAAGATCAAGGGTAAGTTCACACTGCTCGTCATCAAAACACGGCCCCCAAAAATCCAAGCCAGTCACAAAGTGGGGGTGAATGCCTGGAAAGGCGCCCTCTGGATCAAAGCTCATCTGGAACTTTCCAATAAAAAGCATCCTACCCACTGGTGCCACTGGTCAGCAACCACCGAATGCCGAGCCACCAAGATCAGCTGCAAGTCGACATCAGTCCTCAGACCAGGGTGGCACAAGGGGATGGTCCAAGCGGCTGTCTCAAAAACATCCAACATGAAGATGGTTTCAATGGACCAGGTTTAGGCGTGTTTAGGTCACTTGTTTTTTTTGTTTGAGGGGTGGATCATAAACCGATATTTCGGGAGTCAGATCCGTGCGTCTGGACATCAAACTAAAAGTTACCCCTGTTGGGTCATCACCATTCACCATTCATCCCTGAAAAAAGAAAGGACTTTTTCCCTCCAAAATGTTCTTGGAGACTTTGAGATCTGAGATCGCTAAGTGTCGCATCCCTGCGGCTGTGCATTAGCCCCAAGGCCACACCCCACTGAATTTTGCCAGGCGGCTTCAGTTTCTTGCTGAAGGGCGGCAGGGTTGCAGAAAACCTTGATCAAGTTCAACTGTTGGATGCGCATGGGTCACCACCACCAGGTTGTGTACAGTTGTTTTTTTCTCCAATAATTCAACCACCCCACCAAAACAAAACACATAACTATTTACTAGAGGCTCCGCATTTTGCCAAGTGACCCAAAGAATATGGTTGCAGGTTGTGCCCTCAAAACTCTCCAACCAAATACCTGGTCCCTTTGTCGAGAGAATCTGGCCCTGCAGCTCCAAGCATCAGCGGCCTTTCTCACAGATCCACGGCGCAGTCTCTAAGTTCAAACAATATGGTGGAGGCATACAGGAATACACCTCCTGGAACCTCCGCCAACCTCAGCCGTACTTGAAGGGTCGCCATAAATTCCATGTTTTCTAGACCACAATCTCATCTCGTCCATGGCATCTTGAGCATGATGCGTTTTTTTCCTAATGGGGATATTGAAAACCCTGGGATTGTCCGCCAAATTGAGGCTTGATTTGCAGCATAGACCAGTTGAAAAGAACATAGAAAATTCACCCCCAACTGGTTGTTGATTTCTCCATCATCCATGGCATCCCTGCGCTCACATGAGCTCATGGTGCAGCCAGCCATGCACCGGCGGCGCCAGGCAGCGCCAGAGAAATCGCGTGACGCCGCGCAGGGCCCAGAAGCTGCCGCAGCACAGCAGGGTGAGGAAGGCCAAGATGATGATGGTCTGGGCCGTGGAACAAAGGCTATGGAACTTATGAAACCTGCAAAATGTGGGAGTTGACACAATCAAAATTTGACTTAAGCGGAATAAGTTGATTTGATTCTGAAGAAAGTGAGACTTAACCGTTGAAAATCTGGGTTAACCATGATACATGGAGAAATGCCCCTATCTATATAATTACAGGTGATTCTGCCGGTCAAAACTGGTTTGGTTGGACCAACATAAATGCAGATTCCAATTTGAAACGCCGGTCGGTCATACCAACAAACATTGGGACGTAATCGATGAAAATGGAGATGTTGCCAATGAACAGAAACGTCAGAAATGGAGATGAACCGGTAAAAGTGACACCAGCAAGGTTTGATATCACCCAGCCATTCAAGAGGTATATTCATGGAATTCATGAAACAATTTCTGGATATTCTCATGATATTCATCATTCAACAGGTGTTCCAATGGAAAACAAATGAAAACATATGGATATCCTGATATTCATGTTTCAACAGGTGTTTTCAATGGAAAAACTCTGGGTATTCTCAAGATGTTCATCAATCAACAAGAAGTGTTTCAATGGAAAAAACACATGAAAAATATGGATATCCTGAGATATTCATGTTTCAACAGGTATTTTCAATGGAAAAACTCTGGATATTCTCAAGATATTCATGATTCAACAGGTGTTTCAATAAAAATATGAAAATATATATGACAGATATCCCACTCACAAAGTCACCTAAACTATGGATACCCTTCGGTAAACATACAAAAAACTATGGAAAGATCCACCATTTTTAATAGGTAAACCATCTATGAATGGGCCATTTTCAATAGCTATGTTAAATTACCAGTTATAAGTTGGTTTATAAACCCCAATAACTATAGTTATATCTACCATAAACCATAGTTATGGGAGTTATGGGAGTTATAAACCAACTTAGCTAACTATGGGGCACCACCTTGTATGGATATTCTCAAAAGATCCTCCCAAAACAACGCCTGCAGGATGCGATCGCGCTGCTTTCGGCGCTTGGCCGCGGTGAAGGTGAGCTCACCGTCTTGGAAGAGCGCCTGTGATGGGTTGGGATGGGATTAACCACTTTTTAATGGAAATACAATGGGAAAATCATGAGAATCTAGTGGGAATATCATGGGAATAAATAAACGCATGGGAATATATGGGAATATAATGGAGATATAATGGAATTATAATGGAAATATATTGGAAAAAAGGAAAATCTAGTAAGAATAAAATACCACATTGGTATTTTTCTACGGAGTCGTGGAAATATCATGAGGTGCAACCAACAATAATTGGAATATAATATGAATGTAAAAATGTAGGGTTTGGGTTGGATGGGAGAGGTTGGATGGCGGATAGGGTTTGATGGGGAAGGGAGGTGTAAGAAATATTGAACACACGGGAATGCAGAGATGTGTGGATAGGAGATGGGGCCGGATGAGACTCGAGATAGTGTTTGATGTAATTAATCAACATTGAAAATAGATGGGAGTGGAGATGTTCATAGCACCTACTCAGAATCAAGGTTGATGGGATGATTTCGGTGATCGCCTCCACGCAAGAAGCCAGTGCTCATCAACTTGCCACAGGAACGGGCCCATCATCTTTGTGTGGTGTAACATGATGCACATGGAAGCATATCGAATCACATATTTTTTAAAACATCTATAATCCTTTTGATCAGATCTTATGATGGAATGTCATGGGTACATCCGCACCCCCCACCCCAAAAGACATCCCATGGCACCAGCAGGCCAGGTGCAAAGATGCTGGGCAGCAGCTTGCGGAAAATGGTGTCCTAAGGAGGTGAGATGGTCCAAGATGATGTCAGAATTTAAAGTGAGAAAACTGTCAAGATGATAATGTATGAATGTGGATTAACCGAGCAAAATCTGGGTGCTACCATTTATCAAAAATATGACATTGCGATATTATATGTTATTATATGTGTATATCTGCCACTTCTGAATGGGGTTAACCAACCGATTTGCGGATAAAAGTAAAAATTAACCAGCCCAATTGGTAAATGGAATGAGGATCACTACCTTTATCTACCTTTTAGAGGAACGACTGTGGTCTTACAACCACCTCTTTATATCATCATTCAGTAATCCACATATCAAACTCTTGAAACCAATCTTTGCCAAAAATCCATCTCCTCAAACGCAGGACCTCCCAACGCCCTTCGGCCGTGTCTCCAAAACAATGGGTAAGACAAAGGCCAAAGCGAAGCGCAAGTCGGTGGCCTGACATTGGTCAAAAACTGGGCCCATTGTAATCCCCAATAGGGGCATACCCAACAATAGACTCCCTAGTAAGGGATGGTAATATGATTGGGTTTACCTCATTATCCTCATCAAGTAATTCTGATTGGATGACTCAGTTGATCAACACTTAGGCTATATGATTCTTGAAAAACAGCTCAAGTTTTTGGTGTGTTACCCAATTTGCTTTGCGTTGTAAGGAGTTTTAAGGATGTTGTGTACTTTGTGAATCTTTTCGGTATGCATTTGCGTGTTTTTTTTCTTTTCTGGGGTTCGTTTTGTTTGACCCGTGTTCATTTGGACTCACCATGATGGAATCGCAAGAAACACACTCCGTCAGTGAAGGCCCCTCAAGGTGTCCTGGGTCTTGATGAAAAACATGTTTCAAACAAGCGGTTTTGCATTGACAGTAGTTGAGTCCAAAAGAAATGTCTAATTATCCAGGATGATCCCTGGGGGCTAAATTGAAGAAAAGGAAACACTGAAAATGATGGCGCTGATGATGGTCATGACAATGAGCAGAAGGATGACCATGATGAAGAACATGAGGACCGCAATCACTTAACCATTGCTATTGAATCGAAACATATCTCTGTATTATGTTGCTGTGTTGATGATTTCATCGACCCATGCCAAAACAATTCTCTCATGAGTATGACCCCAAATTATCACCACCACCCCTCCCTCCCAAAAAAAGACGGATCGTTATTAAGTCTGAGTACCAACCAAAATACACTGCCTAAAGTTAACCTTTAACCATATTGAATCATTCAAGTCAATGTATTCAGTACGGTCATGTTTCTGGTCATAGCCATATTGGATCCAAGCATGATCATGTTATAACATGTTTAGATCATATTTAGATGCTATAAACATGGTGCATCATGGTCCAAGTATGACCAATGCTATGGTGGATCCCATTGGAACCCCACCTGGTCGAAGCGCCGCTGGCATTGCACCAGGCACTTGGCCTCCTCAGCCCTTCGCCTCAAGCGTCGTGAATGGATTGGACGAAGGGAAAATCTATAGGAAAACAGGGGAAACCAGGGTATTTACCATTAAATAAAGGGAATTATGGCATTTTCCGGCAGATTTTTCCATCACCCAAGTCATTCCAAGTGTATGAGTCAGAGTTTGAAAAGTTGAAAGATTGTAAAACAAAATCATGCACTTCCCCTAGCATTGAATCCCACCAATCTGGGCATGCAAGACTCCAAAATGAATATGAATAGATCCAAATTTACGCCTGACCTGGTGGAAGCAATACTTCCTGAATTGAAATCATGAAAACCAACTAGCTGTAACTTCAACATTTCCATAGCATCTAACACCCTGAAACATGTCCCGGCACTAGCCCCTGCCTCGTGTACAACGGCAAAGCCTTCGACAGGTCTGAGTTGCAATCCTCCAGGCCTAATGCCACCGAAGAATGGGGCAACAAAAGGCCTCATGTTAGTAAAGCAATAGATTTTACCATCCCAAAAATTACCACAAATCTTCGGTATAAACCATCAATTTACAGGGGTGGCTTAGTATTCCTTTACTAACATGGCTTTAAACTCTAAACATGTTGGTCATGTCATGCTTATAGAGAACCGACATAGATATGGATGCTGAATAAGTATCATCTTTTTGGGGTGTGGATGCCTGTGAGTCCTAGCTGCTAGCTAAACCCCTGAATATCATGCCCCACTCCACGAAACGAGGCACCGCCCTTTGGTCTCCCTGCATTGGTCCAGCACACTGATGTCCTCAAAACCGCTGTTCAAACCCAAACCTGGGCAGAAGGTGGGCCATGGCAGGGGCAAACTGCTGGCTGTAGTTACAGTACATCTGACACAATTCTGCTGATCATCAACTAGAGAACTAGGGTGCCCCAATTCTTCCAACCCAAGTTAGTTGCGAACTTCGCTGCAGTTTCTAGACACTCAATAGTTTGCAACGCTTGGTGTGACCCTTTAACGATTCACAAAGTTACGGGATGTTGTAAGCAACCAATCACATACCAACCCACCAATCATGCGAGGAACCAAAGAAGGGCTTCACCGAGTGGATCGCATCACCCAAGAGACAACACTTGCCACCTGTGGGCGGATGGCAAAATGGGTCAAAATTAAAAGTTTTTAAGCTGGACAAGATGTGTATCCAGCGATCTGAACCACTCATAATATCTCATACTTACCCATAGTGGGGGTGAAACAGGTGGAATATCCCTCTTCTCTCATCCACCAACCAGTGGGGAAAGGACATCGAATTACCTACCCCAAAACAAGACATGAGATATCATGAGATTTTGCCAAGTCTACACCAAAACTAGCTAAACAAATACCCGCAAATGACCTGCAGCCCCTCCCCCTGCAGCTGGCACCTAGGTTCAGCTCCGGCCCCGTGTAGGCGAACTGCGGCAGTTGCCGCGTCTTTCGAGCCGCGAAATTCTCCCACCTAGGCTGGGAGGGTTCTTGCTACCACTGTGAAAGTCAAGGTGGCCATCTTGAAAAAAAAAATGCAGATACATTCCCTCAAAACAACATGTTTTTTTCTCCAATGATCAATGCTAAACGTCAATTTGTCACAGACGGGGGGCCTGGCTCCTGGCGGTTGTTTGAATCATATGTGATTTTGTTTGGGGTGGTTGTCTTATTTGTCTTTCCGATTTTTGTGAGCAATTGAGGTGCACACTCTTGATCGCTGATCATGGGTGTTGGCCAGTCAGGAAAAAGCTCCTGAACAAACTTTGAACAGGACTGCTTCACTACTGGCCAGCAACATGAGTTTGTGTGAGTTGTGTCTCGTTGATTAATTAGAAGAACATGACTTTCTCCCAAAACCATGCAGACAACACAAATGTGCATCATGCTGTGCATCAATATTTGAAGCCATGCAATCGTTGACACACCAAAAACTGGCAACCACACTTCCGTCCTCGAAAATTTTCTTGGCTTCAGCTCCTGGAGAAATATAGACGCAGCTGGTGCAGTGGATGCAGGCTGCTTGAAGCATTGCTTTGTTTGAAGGGGGCAAATATTGAGACTCCCGGCGCTACCACACACTACAATGGCAAAAGAAAACCCATCATTACCGTCTGGTAAACTAACATAACTTAACTATGGAAAATCACCATTTTTCATGGGAAAGTCCACTATAAATGGTCATTTTCCACGGTGTTGTTAAATTACCAGAGGGTACATTCTGGAAAATCTTCTTCCAAATCACATCCAGTTTTCAAAAAATCCAGCTGTCACCATTTCTTGGGATCATATTACAGCATATTACAGCCATGTCTGCTGCCAGCTTTGAACGACGTTCGATCCCTCCCACAAACAATCAATGACATAATGAATGTTGGGGGAGAACTCCCATGAATTTCCCCAAACAAATTATCCTACAAAGTGGTGTCCCCCCCAGTTATAAGTTTGTTTCTAAACCATATAGAAACTATAAATATCTACCATAACCCTAATTATGAGATATAAACCAATCTATCTATGGGGCACCACCTATTACCCCCAGAAACCAAATCCACGACCCCAACCACAGTGGTCTCCTGACTTCAAGCCCTCGATACGTTCGTCCGTAGGGCGGAACAGGACCACGCCCAGCAGGTTGCCCTCCACGTTGGGCAGCGCCTCCACGATCACCTCAGCCGTGGGATGCGGGGGATGGGGAATGTTATGGATGTCCAGCAAAAGAATGGTTGGGTGGTAAAAAATGGTAAACCAGTAAAACACCCAATTTGTGGCAACATGATTCACGCAATCAACTTTCTATAACCTGACAAACTATAGCCATTCAAGAATTCTGCGCTACATGGGTGTCAAAAATGGCCTTGTGGTAGTCCCAAATCCCAACAAATGGGTTTCAATCCGTTTTCAAAAACATTACAAAGGGGTTCTCATATGTTCTTATATCGAGGGCTGGGATTCGTTACCAGGTAGGGGGCACCACATAATTTTACATATAGGTTTCTTGTATTTGTTTGTTGTTATATAGGGACTATAGCTAAATGCAGAAGGGGGTATAGATTATAGGAAGATCAAAATGGTTTGGATCTGGTTGTAGTATGCCATCACAACTGATCATGTAAGATATTATATGATCGTCTCTGCAAGGCAGGAGTGAAACTGCAGGCATTGGGGTCGGCTGACTTCGGGTTCCAATGCTATGTTGCGGATTAAGTTCCTGTGACAGGATTCATGTCATTCTGCCAGGTTGACTTCAGAAACTGTCTCTACTTTTTTTCTGCGCATTGGTAATTGGGGCGACAGGGCACGACCTCAACAGCAACCGTCATTCAGGCGAGGGCGCATTGTCCTTCCGGACACTGTAATTCAACTCAGTACTGTCATCCTTGCCCGTCGGAATGGCCAAGACCCGGTAGACGATGGGGCGCCGATCCTCGGGTCGATGACTGCAAGGGACCGACCCCTGTTGGCTTAGCTACAAAACATTCCCAACCATCTGCCTAATCATGACAAAACCTCCAACAGCTAAGGTTCGTTGAATGGACCCATGAAATAAACAGCTCAGAACCAACCCTTGGTGTTCAAAGTTCAAACCCTTATTTTTGAGGCTCTCCTAAACCCCGCTACTCTTTGACTAAAAAAAACGTTTGACTACGGTGACTACAGTTAAAAATCTTTCTCACATTAGAACAACAGTTGTTGAGTGTATCCTTGCCCTGGGTTTGTCACGAACCTGCCAGCTCCAACTTCCCCCATCCCAACAAATCCCATATGCCCACCATACGTTGATCATCTCCCAATCTCCTGCAGGTCCAACGTCCACTTACCCCCGACAAATTATCACAAGTGCTCATCCATATTTTAACCAAACATCCAGATTTCCACCATTACCACTCAGATTACTCATCATCAAAAAAATACACTTTACATGGCTGTTATGGTGCCATCCCACCTACCACCAAGGCGCCGCAAAGCGCTGCTGCTCGACGTCTGCCCCCGCCGTCCGCAGCGCCTGCCGCACCGCCGAGCGGATGCCGTCGCAGCCCAGGACCAGGTCGGCCTGGCGCCCGGATGCGTCTGTTGACATGTACCTTTTTACATGGTTCTGTTGGGGAAGGTTGGGGGGTTTGGGGGGCAAACTTGGAAAATGACTTTGAGCAAATGGATATTGGAGAAATGGATTGGTGAGTTTTGCGCAGTTGAATAAAATTGTTGAATTCAAGTGACGGTATCTTGGGGAACATATGTTTCATTCCGTTTTTTAGGTTTGAACCAACATGTGAGGCGGAAAACAAACAAACATCGTTGAATTCCGACCACTTTGGGCACTCCAGGGCATCTCAGTCAGGCCCACGAAACCAAACACCTTTTGAACCGACAAGGCTCTGATTGGTTTGCTCGGGCTGACATTCTACCAAACCTGGCAAACAGGCCCACTCTTGTTTATTCTTGCCGGCCAAACACCTCTGGATGTGTGAGGTGATAACCTGCACCCTAGTGTTTTTGCATCTGTTCAAACCACTGGTTCGAATATCTTCCGACCAGATGCCGAGGGATGCACACTCAAATAAAGAAGTTGGTCCATCATCCCACACTTCCAAAATTGCTTGGCAAACCACAGTGTTCTGTGGCGAGTTCTCACTATCCTCATCGCACCTGAGTAGGGTCTATGTATACAGTGTAAGTCACATTCCACGACTCACGCCAGCCGAGTCAAGAAAATGGAATAGGCTGGGTATTGGTACAGGAACGACCTCTTGTCCTGCAAGCAGGCACATTGGTGTCAAGATTTCCTGAAATTATTCAGAAAAATCAAGCTGGCGATGTAACTACAGCTATGGTTTGATCACCTCCTACCATACATGGGCAACAAACCTAGCTCAAACGATCGCACCCATGGACTGAAGAATCTGAAAGGCATGTGGGGAACATCAAAGGAACATTGGATCACAGACCCGACATCAAAAAGGTCCTCCAGCACCTTGGTATGTGGGGGAAAGAGGTATCCATCTTCAACCTTGGTAAACACTGCGTTCGGCAAAGATCTGAAAAAAGACTGCGTTAGATTAGATGTGGCCATGTATTTGTTCATTCATATCTTCTTGAGCCCAAAAACTCTCACCAGTGTCCAGTTGTACAGTAGCAGTTGCTGTGGAGTTTTCCCATAGACTCATTGATGCCAAGAGAAGCCCAGCAAAAACAGTGGCACCATCCAAATCCCCAAGTCAAGTAACAGCGTCAAAGTCAACTTTCACGCCGCTTTCAGCGATGCCATTCGTTTTGGCAATGTTTTGGCCTGAGGACATTGCAAATTTGAAAGGTGCCAAAAGTCTGGTCTGGCGGAGGAGTGGATGGTTGTCACATGTCGCTACATGTGGGTTGTGCAATGGTACTGTGTGTGGTTGACTGCTTCACTTATTTCTACTCCACTTCAATGGGTATGTCTGCGAATATCTTACCTCAAAACCGTTGCTTCGCTATGGTTTATCACAATTTTCTTCTGAGTATGCGGCCAGCTGGGGTGGCCATAAGTAGGAGCTTCTAGCAAACCCATGTGCTCAGCATGCTGAGGCTGATGCTATCTTCGAAGCACATCAACCACTCCCAGTTGCTCATTACCTGAGCCGTCCCGCCCAATAGCCATGGCGTGATGGGTTGGCACACCAAGGCTACAAGAAAACATCCTGGCCTGTTGGTCGTGTATCACGGTCAGGTACCTCTCAAAAACCCTAGCAAAACCATGGCCCCAAGAGAACACGCATTAAGTTGGAAATCTTTCGAAAATCTTTCGATTTCCACAGCCCAAGCCACACCACGAAGACTTCTCTACCTACCAACTTAAGCATCCAAACTTGGTAAGATGAGATGCCCCATTCCCAGTTTTCAGGGGGTTGGTTCAATCTACGGGAAAACGAACAAAACATTTTCACCCATCACATGGCCATCCTTCCCATTAGGGCCATGTCACTGGGCCATGGTTCCAGCCCAGGAAGGCGCGACCTCCGATCTTCAGCTTGCGCACCAGCTGGATGCCAACGCTGCCTGGGTGTAACCACGCCTTCCGCGGCATGGATTTGATGATCAGGGCGTGGGTTTCACACGCTCTAAATCACCCTCCTGGTTAATGGCAGGGATATATTATGTTATTACGCGATTTGTTGGTGATTAACGTTCCATTCATATCCATTCATTACATAGGCAGGAACATGGAAATTATGCCGTGCAAACAACAACTAGCAAGGTGCACGACATGTTCGGAGCTGATTGAAATCCCGCGGGTGGCTCTTTCCAACACAAACAGCATCAAGCGCTGGCGTTGCTATGCCTTTGACCTCAATTTTCCCGTTTTTGTCGGCAATGGCACTGCCCCCGGCAAATATAGCTGCCCCAAGTGGCACTGCTCGTCCTTCTCCAAGTGGTAGATCGAGGCATACGACAGCACATGGTCAAAGGTGGCCTGACACTGCCGCACGTCAAAAGCAGGTTCCGGCAATCAACAGCAAAAAAAATTACTTTACTATGGGGGTACATGGTACGGGAGTCCCTTTGGCATCACTTTTCAAGCCCCCAGTTTTGGGCCCCCACCGGCCATGTTTTGTCACACTATCTTCCAGTTGTGCAGTTTGAGAAAATTGGC
>Ga0126342_10013664_pt1 | contig 14357 bp, 12 predicted proteins | sample Cyp1metagenome_FD_92528 | JGI IMG/M metagenome (GOLD analysis project Ga0126342, IMG submission 92528) | Coral microbial communities from Lord Howe Island, Old Settlement Bay, Australia - Cyphastrea 1 metagenome | ecosystem: Host-associated > Invertebrates > Cnidaria > Coral ...
AATAAATAAAATAAATATTTATTTTATTTATTCTATTTATTAAAATTTAGAGCTCCTGAGAAAATAAATAAAATAAATAAAATAAATAAAATAAATATTTATTTTATTTATTAAAATTTAGAGCTCTAAGTTAAAGGAAATTCAGAAGGAATCTTCAGCCGTCAAATAGTACAGAAAGGTCTCTCTAACATATATATATATATAGTCCAGACACGGTAAAACCATCCCTGTTTCGGACGTATGGAGGATCATGACTCGAAAATTTGAAGGCCTTGGCACTTCATGACTGGCTTTGGTGATGCTTTTTTCTGGTATGAACTGGGATTGTTGAGAGCCAGCAGTCATTTATGAAATATATATATATATGCCATATTCTATCCAGCAAGTGTGGATTACTATCCCTAAGACACCAGGTGCTCCGACCGCAAGTTCAGTGAATCTAGGTCAGACCTTCATTGACACCGGCTTACGACCGCCAGAAGCATAGCAGACCAGTGGCATGGGACTTTAAAACGTGGGCAGACATGGACCATCTATCTTGGTGCTAGCAGGTGCTTCTAGATGAATTTCTTGAGGTGTAGGATTTTTTCGCGGCCGCTTTCATCCAATATCATCCAAGCTTGTTAGATCTGTCTGTTTTTTTTTAGAAGCTTTCATACCCCATAGGATCCATGTATGCTATATATGGTAACATTTACCATCAATATACCCCCAATGTTAGCATATATAGCATACATGGATCCTATGGGTACCAGAAATCCAATCAACCTGTAACTGATTGGAAGTGAGTCCACCGATGTCCACCCATGTCACCTTTTTCGTGCTCCTTCGGATGCTCCCGAAGTCTCGATTGAGGCAAAACTTCATCCGAGATTTGGATTACCAAAACCGTTACTCAGAATATCCCAAGATTCAACGTCTCATCAAACTGAAGGCCAGTGGATGGGATGATGTGGTTAAAGGCCGACCTTTAGGACCACAGAAGACCTGAACAAAACATCAAAGAAACGCCGTGTCGGAAGAAAAAACACATCTGGACTAGCTTCGCCCATGGTTTTCCATGGTTTTTCCCAGGTTCTTTCCACGTTTTTTCCCAGGAGAAGTCTCCCAAAGATGAGGTTCCGCTGTTGCCATGCCATCAGGATGATATCCTGGCCAAGCGCGCCTCCCCTGGGATGTCCCTGAAGTGCGACTTGAAGCGCCTCGGTATGGCATTTAATTGGCGGTGAAATGGAGAGTCAGGTGGTGAAGTTTTTCAATGTTTTTCATGGATCTGATCAAGTTGGGGATTTGGCATCTTTGGAACTTTGGAACTCTAGTTTTGGAGTTTCATACTTTGAAGTCTTAGCGCCTTGTGACGAGAGAAAACTGCACCGCGCTTCGAAAAGCCGGCAGGACTTTCGATCTTGCCAGCAAGGGCGGCTCAGTGGGGTGTGTTTTTTACACATTTTTTTACGCACTTTTTTATCATCCAGGGCACTCCGAAGCTTGATTGCTATTGATTGCTATAATCCTTGGGTGAAGACTCCGAGGTTTAGGTACCAAGTTCGATGTGGTTCTCTTGGATCCTCCATGGGAAGAGTGCAGCTGACCTGTTAAGCTGACCCCTGTCGCTCGCTGTCAGCATCTCATTGCAAATGCTGACATGTGTTACCCTCTGGTAAACAAACATAACCATGGAAAATCACCATTTTTAGTGGGTTATAAATGGCCATTTTCAATAGCTATGTTAAATTACCAGAGGGTATGTCCCAAAAACCAAGACCTCTATTTGGACAGACAATGGTTGTTCTGAGATGTTCTGAGATAGTTGTGAAAACACGCATGCTTTTGGAAGCTTGGCATGTCAAGAGTGCTGTGATCCTTTATGATTAAAATGATTAAACTATATATAACTACTGAGATGAGCTAATGATCAAACTTGGTGAATTTCAAAAATCGGTCACTGACTGTTCGTTGTGTGATTTCGCCTCGCGCAGCCAGGTATCAAACCCGTGTTGCGGGCATGTACGTTCCTGATGAGGACTGTGGACATATGTGGACACCGTGCCAAGTAGGGAGCACTTTTTTGTGTCATTTGATATCCACTTGATTCACTTTGCAAAGTCAGAAGTCTATAATCTACTATTGTGTATACATATATATATATATATGTGCCTAAGACCCAAGATGGGACTTCAAACGTATTGGCCAACTCTCCATATTACATATGCATACACAGAGAGAAGGAGGACAACATGAAGATCTATCTTAAAAAAGCATAACGACCAATTTGATCACAGATACCTTACATTTTATGCAATTAAAAACCTATCACGCTTATCTATATACTTATCTTACATTGATATATTATCATATATTATCATATTTTATCATATTTTATCATATTATATATATATTATCTATATATTGTCATATGTCTATGATGGATGTTCTTAAACATGTCTTTTTTTCGTATCTTTCTGAACCAATCTCTAGGATCTCTCCACCTGGACACTGGATGAGCTGAAGGCCTTGAAGGCGAAGATGAGCTGAAAGCACCATTTTTGTGGGCCATGAGTCCATGGTAACTAAGATGGAAAATTCTGATGGAAGAATGATATCAGAATATTCCATCAATGATGAAATCTAACATTTTCCATAGAATATGTACATGTGAACATCATATGGTATTAATTATTTTGACATATCAAGATGGACTATTTTCATGGAATTAGCCTCCAGTATCATCATCTCCATGGCAAGCTGGGAATTCCCCGAACTAAATGGAGATTTTAGAGCTGGGACGATCAACTATGAATGTTGGATTTCCCAGCACGCAATGTGATTGATTACCAAAGGGTACAGAAGATTATAGATTTAAGAAGGATTTGATATATATGACAAGTGGAGATTCACTTGGATTCACACAAACAACATGAGATTTCAATCCTGAAAAATGGATGGGTTCATTAATAAATTTAGTAAACATCCACTTTCCGATGACCCCAACTTGTGGTCTCCCCGGGCTGTCTCCCCTTAAACTCCGCAGTTGGATCATGGGTTTCACCTTTTTCCCGGCCGCAGGTGGGTGAGGTTGCTGATCACCAGTCCTTTGTTTTCCTTTGGTGTGGGGAGACGTGTGAATCCTCAGGGCTTTTTTCTCGTCGGGGGATGTCGCTGCGACTTTTAAGGAACCCCGAAATCCATCAGAGTTCCTGGTAAAAAAGAACAATGTTCCCCACTTACGGTTCGGAATATGAATGTCCCATGTTTTCTATACCCTTTTTCAATGGCCTCTTTTTTTGGGGGGGGCCATGACTAAGGCACTTGGAGCACGCCAGGGAGCTCTTCAAGAAGTGGGGCTTCCGGCGGATTGAGGTGTCATCAGCTCCGCTGGGACAATCCTGGGAAAACCATTGGAAAACCATTGGAAAACCATAGGACCTATTGGAAATCCCCGAAGTAAATGGAGGTTTTGTTCGCTGGGAAAGTTTCATCGGAATTTCTAGCACGCCATGTTTGATTGAGGGATGGTAAAGTGACGTTCTCCTCGGGAAACACGGCTTGGGAGGTTTTCATGCGCAAATCATCCAGATATTTTGTTTTGTAAAGTCATTTTAGATTAGCACTGGATGTTGCTCCCGATGCAGTTGGGGGCCGCAAAAATCGCAAATCTGTTGCGATGATGAGAATCCTGTTAGAATCGGTATTTAGTAGATACCTTTGGTACTAATTACTATACCAGAAGGCCGAGAAAAGCGGGGGGGGGTTCCAGTCAGTCGGGTTTGGTTGCCATATGAGAACATCATGTTACCATCCGGCAAAGAAACATGGCGTGATAGAAAATCCGATGAAACTTTCCCATCGAACTAAACCTCCATTTACTTCGGGGATTTCCCATCCACCGTATGTCATGGTTGTTCCCATGGTTTTCCCCATTTCTGCTGGGGTTTCCCATGGTTTTCCATGGTTTCCAGGTTCCATGGTTTTTCCCATGGTTTTCCTATGGGTTTTCCATCCCAAATCCCACTGCCTTCAGGACATTTGCTGGGTCAAGACAAATCGGCTAGCGCCATTAGATGCTCGCGGCTCTGTGAAGTCGGGGCGCGCAGGGTCAAATTGGAGCATAGAACTGACAGAAGAGTCCTATTTTTGGTAGATATATAGTTTATGGTTTAATTATGGTTTTGTTATGGTTTTTAATATCGATTAATTGGCAGATTTCACATGATTCAATAGTAATTCATATGGTTTAATATTGTTTAATTGTCAGATTTCATATGATTCAATAGTAATTCATATGGTTTAATATGGTTTAATAAGGTTTAATAGTTTAATATGGTTTAATTGGTAGATGTCATATGATTCAATAGTAATTCATATGGTTTAATATGGTTTAATTGGCAGATTTCATATGATTCAAAAGGAATTTATATGGTTTAATATGGATTAATATGGTTTAATTGGTAGATGTCATATGATTCATTAGTAATTCATATGGTTTCATATGGTTCAATATGGTTTAATCGGTAGATTTCATACGATTCAATAATAATTAATATGGTTTAATATGGTTTAATATGGTTTAATTGGTAGATTTCATATGATTCAATAGTAATTCATATGATTCAATATTGTTTAATATTGTTTAATTGGTAGATTTCATATGATTCAATAGTAGTTCCTATGGTTTAATATGGTTTAATTGGCAGATTTCATATGATTCAATAGTAATTCATATGGTTTCATATGGATTAATATGGATTAATATGGTTTAATTGGTAGATTTCATATGATTCAATAGTAATTCATATGGTTTCATATGGTTTTAATATGGTTTAATTGGTAGATTTCATATGATTCAATAGTAATTCATATGGTTTAAGATGGTTTAATGTGGTTTAATTGGTAGACTACGGTAGATTTAATATGATTTCATAGTAATGACTATTAGAATACCAACTATATTCGGACAGAGTATGATTGAATTAATAGGAACTACTATTAGAATGCCAACCATAGACTATAGTTAGATAATAGTTGATCGTAATTAATGGGCTAAACCCAATGCCATAAAGATCATAAAGCATTCCCTGGGATTCAAACCATCCCCAAATGGCACATTGTATAATGGGTTTATAAATATGGCTTTCCCACATTGTAGAATCCATTCCCCTGAATGTGTTATTGACAGGCCCCCAGAAGCCATGATGGTCCATAGGATTGATTCAAATCAAGCGACATGTTCAGGGTTGCTCCAACCTACCAAAATCTACGAAATTTGGAGGTAAATGATAGCCGCAAGGGGGGAAGGTGATGAGTTTACCATAGTTTACCTTTATATTTGCCCAATTTACCCCCCTGGTATCTGGGTATGGCAGGCAACCCTGAATCATTGAATGCTACCGTCAATACTGTGCTTCTATCATGTTTTCTCTTGTTGATACTGGAAAACTGTGGAAAACTCCTGAAAACTCGAAGTGTCAAGCTGCGACTCAGCAGCTCGATTTGAACCACACGTCTCCCCCGATGGCTGAGGCAGCAAAGTGTCATGTATGGCGATTCATCGATCATCCAGCGCACCAAAGAGCATTGCTTGGTTGGAGTGAAGGCCCTCCGAACACCCAAATGTCGATGAATGTTGACAGCATGACATCGTGAAAGAGATACCAGGCTGCCTTGGAACCTTGGGACCTTGGGACCTTGTACAATGAGATATTGCCATCAACAACAAGAACAATTCATTGCTGTATCTCGCGTGTTTTTCCGAAAAGCGTGTCTCAAATGGGTTTGTTTGGAAAGAGGGTACCCCAATTTTTGATGTTCATAATATTTCAATATATTTCATAATCATGTTCCCCAATTTATCCCAATTTAAACTCAATTAAAAATGGTTTTGCAGGTATACCCCATTTTCAGACACACCCCAAATCATGCAGCGACTTTCCCAAGCTGCTGCAACGAGGGCACGGTGAAGCGATCCGTGGACACGCACTTCATCCATGCCAACTGTGATGTAGATCTCATCATGGAGGACTGGGAGGATGAAACAAAGGCTGGTGACAGGATCTAACAAACACATTCAAAAACTATAAGTCTACTCATTTAATGTACTATCATTGCATACGTATCAACTCATATCAATATATAATAATATATATTGCATATATGTGTATGACACATAGTAAAATATGGTGTGTAATATAATATATTATAATATAATATATATATATATATAATATAATATGATATGATATGATATCATATGATATCATATGATACAAGATAACATTATACAACATAATATAATGTAATTAATATAATATAGTATAATATAATATAATATAATATGTTATGATATTATAGAATACGATATAATATTATATGACATGATACAATATAATATTATACATCTAATATTATATGCAGGATGCCTATAGATATATGCTTATAATTATTGCTTATATTTCTATATACATGTTTGTTTGCCTCTATATCGTATCTTCGATACACATACCCTGCAGGAAGAGAAGAGCTTTGGCTCGACTCACAAGCCTATCGAGTGTGCGCCCTAGCGCAGTTCCAACAAAACCAACAAGAATGGTGGGGATTGTAACCAACAAACATGCAGGATGGGCCCCCCCAAGATAGCTACGTTGAGATATAAGTGGCTTAACTATGGTTTATGGATGTTTATGGTAGATATAACTATAGTCAATTGGGTTTATAAATCAACAAAAATAACCGGGGGGGCACCATCCTGTATGACGGCAGAAACGCGTTTGCAATCACCCCGAGGTTGCCATTTGAGTGGAGAACCATGGGCCGATTTAGGATCTCTTTTTAGACCGGCCTTGATTGGGGATTTGATGGGGGAATTCATTCACAACTGTTGGTGGATGATTCGGGGAAATAATTACTACCCAAGATAGTGGAGATTCGGAGTGAGATTCTCATACATCCATGAACTTGGAACCTGTCTTCAACCATTCCAGTACAATATGCACAATGGATTTTCCAATCGGTTTTTGACTGACACCTGGGAAAGTATGACTACCTAAGTAATGAAACCACTGGATTTTGGGTTGCACTCTCCACTAGTTATGCTTGGACAAACCCATATCCTCCATGGATTAAGTATTTACCTACGTGACTGGACCATTCTTGGGGCCGTCTTGGGGTACAGGAAACGGTGATGAGATTTTTTTGATTTCGTCAGTTGGTGGACTTGCTTGACAACTTACAGGACAGCCGCATATCTTTTGGTAAAAACATGTAAAAACTCGGGTTGAACCTGTAAAGTTTCCCTTAAAACAATCCAGAGATTAGTGCATTTAGTTGTCCCGTTGCCATGGTCGCGTTCGCCCACCTTGCCATATACCTCGACATTCCAAGACGAGGCTTTACGAGACCATCGAGCATTTCTGCCTAGGAAGAAGGCCTGGGTGAAGCAGGAACCAGCGGCTTCAAAACCTTGGGGCCCGAGAAGCCAAGAATTTGGTGGATGCCCAGTTTCATATTCTTGGGTTGTTTTCTTATGTGTTCTTTTTCAAGAATTACATCGCAGTTGGTCAGTTCCGAATCATTTCTCATCAAAAACCAATTTGACATCAGGTGAACCAGGTCCAGTCAACTTTTTTCAAGCCGTGCCGAAATTGCGGCCTAAATCATGGTAAAAACAGCTTTGAAGCTGTTTTGATCCAGTTGATCCAGGCATGACTTAGGCATGAGGTCGTTTTGAGCACCTCCGTAGGCGCTTGGAACTCTTTGGTCGCGATCGGAACCTCCGTGACGGACTGGCCGTGGGGAAGCTCTGGCGGAAGATTCTAAATCCATCCAAATCCTATATCATATCTCCACGTCAATAATTGAGTCTATACATGATATATATATATAACATAATTACATATACACAATTATATACATATAATTACATATAATTACATATCATTACATGTAATTACATATAGTTATATATAATTACTTATAATTACATATAATCACTTATAATTACATATAATCACATGTAATTACATATAATTTATTACATATAATTAATTACATATAATTAATTACATATAATTAATTACATATAATTAATTACATATAATTAATTGCATATAATTACTTATGATTACATATAAATACATATAATTACTTATAATTACATATTATTACTTATAATTACATATAATTACTTATAATTACTTATAATTACATATAATTAATTACATATAATTAATTACATATAATTACATATATTCATTATATACAATTACTTATAATTACATATAATTACATACCATTACATATAATTACTTTATTAACAGTACCTATTATTTACATTATATATATGATATCCTATGGATTTGGGGCATTGTGTTTTTTTTTTAAAGAACGGACGCAGGATGGCTGACCCTGGGCACCGGCCTGACCAACGACAATTGGGACAAAGAGGCGTGTTTTATACAGCGCCTGGCGTCGTTGAAATTGCTGAAAAGTTGGTTTATAACTCCAATAACTATGGTTTATGGTACTTATAACTATAGTTAATGGGGTTTATAAACCAACTTATAACTGGGGGGCCCCACATTGTAGTTATAGTGATGGTTATAGATAAAGATCTATGAGTATGTTATTTCTATCACTATTGCAATAGTAATCACTATAGTGATCTATAACCAAGATCTATGATAGCAATTACTATCATTACTCTAGTGATCTATACCGATCATCACTATCTATGATAGACACTATCACTAATTATAAGATCCTATGATCTAGGTAAGCACTTCACCTGTAGCAAAACACTAGATAGGAAGCTGGAGAGTTTAAAGGCACCAAGGTTTGGGATAGGAAGTGCTGAACTCCGGCGTGTCCAGACCTACCTCAAGTGGTTTGAGGGCGAAAGCCAGTGGCCAGAGGCGATGCCGGGATCCGGTGGGCTGTGGCAAGGTAACTACAGTAGAGCAACATAGAGCAACTACAGTAACAGTAACTATAGTGGCTATAGAAAGTGTAGAAAATATAGTGACTATAGTAACTATAGTATACTATAGTAACTACAGTAGAGACCGGAATCACTTCAGCATCAGCTGAATCAGCTGCAGCTGAGTTTTCCAGTCGCTTCGCGACTTCGCTTTCTTTCGTCTGTCGCAGGCGAAAGACTACAAGGGCGGCAAGTTGCTAGGGACCGCCATCCACTCGGCGATGTCGTTGTTTAAAACCGGTGAATTTCAAGATCAATGGCCTTGATTTTCCATGGGCTGAGTGGTGACGACAGTGATTTTCAATGGCCTTGAGCCGCATTCGATCTTTTTCAGCAAACCCAACTAATTACTCCGTTTTGTGTGCGCAATCCACATTGTCTAGTGGTGAAATTATCATGTTCACTCTTCAATCATTCATATTGAATTTCCAGTGTTTCTGGGCAAATCCGCATTCTTGCTGGTCCAACCAAGCCATTTTGGGAGATACAGTGACCATTTCGAATCCATTCGCCCCAAAAAGATAGAACAGATCGAACCATGAATCAAAAGCAATTTCATTAGCCCACATTAACCATCATGAACCAGGAACATTAGTCGACATCAACCATCATTAACCATCATTAATCATCATTAACCCTCATTAACCATCATTATCTATCATTAACCATCATTATATAACTTTCATTAACATTCATTAACGCTAGAATATGCCACATTAGCCCCACATGTTCGGTGGCATTTTCCTTTTCGACCAGGAGCGTGGCCGAGATCGAAACCTTGAGGCCAAAGAGCCCTGTGAGACCAGGCCGCGCGGCACGGTGATGTTTTGGGAAAGTCGTGGTGATCCAATGGAAACCATCCCAAAATCAGCCAGAAAATCATTGGTTTTCAACATTGGTTTTCCCATGTTTTGTTCCATGGTTTTCCATGGTTTTCCCATGTTTCGTTCTATGGTTTTCCATGGTTTTCACATGATAATCATGTTTTTGTTTGGAAAACAACAGATTGATTCATCCTCATTTTTACTGGGAAAAACCATGAGAATTCTCCCAGTTACTGGTGGTACGATGTGGTGCTGGGAAAAAGCATAGGTTAGGTGTACCCAAATTGCAGATGAACCCCCAGGTAGCACCCTGCTGGATGTTTATCCCTTATTTCCGCTGGCATAAAAGGGTGATCCTCAGAGCCTTGCAGGTCGAAAACGCTCCAGATCCTTGTCGCCACGGAGGCGTATGGCTGGTGGTCCATGCCCAAGAGAAATACGAGAAAAGAAAACTCACCATGATGCATGCTTGTTGAAAAAGTCTAGGATTTGTTGGGCTATGTAGGGCTATATACTTGTATGATTTTGTATGATGTTGCATGATACTGCAGATCTCCATGACTTTTTGTTGTGAATGGACATCAGCGACACAAAGAATTCTGTGGCCTTCATGGCCCCATTTGTACCATTTTGTATCCCATGTTGTAACCATGAAATTGCCATCAAATCCCCTTAAGTGATATTAAATTCCATTAAACCCCCATTGGATCCCGTAACATTTCCAGTAGATCCTCGTAAATCCAATGAAATCACTATTAAATCACAATTGAATCCAATTCAACCACTATGAACCCCCATCAATTCCCAGTGAATTCTGGGTAGCCAACTTCCAAAACGCTCCAAGGTCCAAGTACTGGGGCTGGCGGCTGGAGAGCAGCGCGTGCCTCCCGGGATTACGTGGGGGATCCTAAGTGACTCTGGTTTCCTGTTGATTTTTAAAACATAAAACATGGATGCTGGAAATGCGGATGAACATACTGAACAGACGAGATTCTTTTCCCGAATGCGTAGCGAAGGGTTCTTGTTTTCTTTCTTGAGGGTCTGGGGGTGGTGGACTGTTTGCTCGTCGTTTTGGTTTTTTTCTCTAATCGCGTCGTCCCGCTGCCTATGGGGAAAGTGAGAAAGGGTGATGTGTTGTGACGTGTGAAAGTGCATTTCGCATGGCAGGCGTGGGACTTTGTGGCACTCAAGCGAAAGTTGCTTCGCGGCTCTCTGATGTTTACGTCGCTGCGCTGTCTATGGGGAAAGTGAGTAAAGGTGATGTGACTGTGAGAAGTGTGAAGTGTGGAGTGTGAAGTGTGCAGTGGGGAGTGGGGAGTGTGAAGTGTGCAGTGGGGAGGGTGGAGTGTGGAGATTGAAGTGTGGAGTGTGAAGTGTGAAGTGTAGAGTGTGGAGTGTGGAGTGTGAAGTGTGGAGTTCATGGTGCCAGGTGTGAAATGGAGTGTGAAGTGTGAAGTGTGAAGTGTGAAGTGTGAAGTCTGAAGTGTGAAGTGTGAAGTGGAGTGCGAAGTGTGGAGTATGAAGTCTGAAGTGTGTGGAGTGTGGAGCTAGAGTGTGATGTGTGGAGTGTTGAGTGTGAAGTGTGAAGCGCAGAGTGTGGAGTGTGGAGTGTTGAGTGTGAAGTGTGAAGCGCAGAGTGTGGAGTGTGGAGTGTGAAGTGTGCAGTGGAGAGTGTGAGGTGTGAAGTGGTGAGTGCGAAGTGTAGAATGTAGAATGTGGAGTGTGAAGTGTGAAGCGTGAAGTGTGAAGTGTGGAGTGGAGAGTGGAGAGTGTGAAGTGTGAAGTGTGAAGGGGAGTTCGAAGTGTGGAGTGTGAAGTGTGGAATGTGGAGTGTGCAGTGTGGAGTGGGAAGTGTGAAGTGTGAGTGGAGAGTGTGAAGTGCGGAGAGTGTGGAGATTGTGAAGTATGGAGTGTGAAGTGTGCCGTGAGCAGTGCGGAGTGTGGAGTGTTGAGTGTGAAGTGTGGAGTGTGGAATGTGGAGTGTGAAGTGTGGAGTGGGAAGTGTGGAGTGTGATGTGTGTGATGTTTGGAGAGGTAAGTGTGGAGCGTGGAATCTGGAGTGCGAAGTAGTACTGGGAAGTGCCTTGTGCAAGCTTTGTAGTACAAAGTATTACTGGGAAGTGCCCTGTGCAAGATTTGTTGTACAAAGTAGTACTGGGAATTACTCTGTGCAAGATTTGCAGTATAAAGTATTACTGTGAGGTACCGTGTGGACGCTTCGTAGTACAAAGTAGTACTGCGAGGTGTTCCAGATGTGTCAAGCAAGAGTGTCCAACAAGAGTGTCTTACAAGAGTGTGCCACAAGAGTGTCACGCAAGAGTGTCCCATACGATTGTCCAAGAAGAGTGTCAAACAAGAGTGTTCTGCAAGAGTGGTTTTTAATGCGATCAAGCACCTCCTGTTCGCTTTTTATTGTTCTGTAGGAACCCTTCTTCTACGTGAACTTTTAAAAATGCATTCGGGTTCGTGGTTTCTATCAGGTTTCTGTTATATAATATGATGGTATATTGACTGATAGTGACCCCAAACAACCTCTCATAGTTGATAATGAGGAATTCATCAACTTGATGGCGTCGAGACAGCTTCGTGACCTCTTGCAAATTGGTACAGGTCAGCATATCAGACACAACCGTGACCCAGCGGATGGAAGTTTCAAACTCGCATTTTTTTCCAGAATACAAGTCCGATAGTCCGAGAGTGGAAGATGCCAACTGACTGACATCTCTTGATAATGGTCAAATTTGTAAAGATAGACGGACAGATCTTTCGGAGGAAGAGGCTATTTATTCGATTGTTGTCGCCAGCAAGAGGGTGTTGAAGGAAATTACTCTCAGATCCGATTGCACCTTCAATAACTTCATCATATCACCAGGTGAACACCCTCCAAAAGACAGTCACCAACAATGGTTTTCAGGATTACGAGGAGGATGAGAAGCCTCTTCCAGAAGACCTGGGCGAGATGGCCCCTCCGATTCCAAAGGAGGACGACTGAGGTGCGATCTTGGGGTGATGTTTGTCTTCCGGATCCATCACAGTCACTCTTTGATTTGTTTGTTTGGAGTCAAAGGATTTTCAACACTTCCAAGTTCCAAGCGATATGATGTTTATTGATTTTTGTTGATTCTACACACCAATCAGTTGAGATTCATGACTCCTCAGACAAAGTTGCTTGGAGATTTAAGCAGCCCCCAATTTTCCTTGTTTTTTTTTACCAACGCGGGGGTGCGTTGGTACATGTTGGTACAATACTCAGTGAGAAAGGACACCACATTTTAAATATAAAACTAATATAAAGTCGAAGCATGGGCAAATGGGCTCCTTGGTTGGTTGTTCCATTGTTTATTCTGTCCTATCTCCTTTTGGAATTATGACCCTCTTTTGGAGCCCTTTGGACATGTTTGGGGGGATGGGTGGCTCAACAAAAAACTACCAGAGCCAGGTGCAATTCTGGGCCTTTGATGAGCTCTGAATGCACTTGCGATGCAAAGGATCGTTGCAGATGCTGTGCGGCGCGGCTGATGGCACCGGAGTTTTCGTCTCCCCGTCTATGTAGAACCATGTAGAACTTTGTAGAAACACGAAACACGCATTTCTCATTGATTTATGCATACAATATGTATGTTGTTACCCGTTGATGCTGTTTGATTCCCTCTGATATGTTACGATAGTGGGAAAATCCTTGCTCGTGCAAGACCAAAACCCTTCCTTGTGTTCCCTCCGTTTTCCCATTCTTGGCTGCAGGAGACTTCCGGTATATCAGAAGAAACAGTTGATCGAAAGGATGTACTGCAATGATTCCACGAGTTTGGCCTGCACCTCGCTGAAGATGCTTATCATTTTGAGCCGTAGTAACATGCAAGTCTTAAAACTCAGATAGTCATAGAGTTCTTCAACTCCAGCCACAAGTTTTTGTCTTATGACCGCTGCACAGGTCAGCTCCCCAAAATAAACACCCATGCAATTCCCCAACCGCAGCCATGATGTATTTTGCCAACCAACATCAACCAACGGCTTTCCCCACGGCGCCGACGCCGGGAATGGAGTCCGCCTTTGAGTCCGCAACTCAGTTGCCTGGCGACCTCTGGAAGGTGGGCAAACTGTGGCAGTGACGTCTACTAGGTCCAAGGTTCGGCACTGTATAATATCCATGATTGTTGCTTCAAGTTGTCTTTGTTTCATATATGATTAATCATATGTATAATATATATATATATATACACACGTATATTATACGTACATAATGTATATATATATATATATAATATACATATATATATCATATTATATACATATAATATATATAATATAATATGATATAATATGATATGATATAATATAGTATAATATAATATGATATAAAATGATACAATATCATATAATATATAATATAATATAATTTATTAATTATAATAAATAATATATAATATATATTATAATATCCCCCCCCTTTAACCCTGGAATATTTGGGGGGGGGTAAGGCAAGAAATTTCTGAGAAATATTTCACCTGACCACGTGAAATATACCCCCCCCCACGTATTTTTTTGGGCTTCTAAAAGACGTG
>Ga0126342_10013665_pt1 | contig 14357 bp, 10 predicted proteins | sample Cyp1metagenome_FD_92528 | JGI IMG/M metagenome (GOLD analysis project Ga0126342, IMG submission 92528) | Coral microbial communities from Lord Howe Island, Old Settlement Bay, Australia - Cyphastrea 1 metagenome | ecosystem: Host-associated > Invertebrates > Cnidaria > Coral ...
TACATTACATTACATTACATTACACTACACTACATTACATTACATACATACATATATACATATATAGTTGACATATATATATATATATTTATTTATATTTATACATATCATATATATATATATATATACACATAGGGCTGCAAACATTGTATATCAGTAAGGTTCATAGTATGAATTTGAAAGTATGAATATGTCTACATATCGCCCGTTTTGCTCATTTTCCAGTCATGGCCATCACCATCTCCAAGGTCGCAGGCGCGGCTTCGCCGTGCTGCTACAGAGTTCCCAGCGGACTGGCTCAGCACAAGGGATGAAGTGTCAATCTGCCATTCTGGCAGACTGGAATCATCTTGATCATGCATATATATATAAATATATAATACATAGATATAGATAGATATAGATAGATATAGGTATAGATATATAGATACATAGATATATGTATATGATATATATATATAGGTAGATTTAATATAGATGTTTTAAGTTTTAAGTATCTATTGTATATGATGGTATTCATGGGATATATATATATAGAGCTTATATTTTTTTATATATAGCCAGCAAGAATGGTGATGCAATGGTGATATAGGGATATAATGGGAATATACCTCCCTTAATCAAACATGGCAATGGGAAATCCCCAATAAATGGAGGTTTATAGATGCGACAATCATCTATACATGGTGGATTTTCAATTGCCACGTGTGATTACCGAAGGGTAATATATTGTGTTTATTATCTATGTGTTTTGTATAATTATCTATTCAGAAAAAATAACTGGATTGTTGGAATACTGGGTGACATGAAGGTAGCAGGTCTCAATCTCTAGATGTACCAACTTGCCAGCTGTGGCCCAATAAAAAAAGTTGGGAAGGCCTCTCCTGGATATCAATGGCGTCATGAAAACCATGAACTTGAACCCAAGTAATCCTTGGTTTTTGAGGATGTTAACCCAATTATGTATACATATATATATATTTACATATTGGTATAATATATATATATATATTCATATATATATATAAATATATATTCATATATATATATATATATTCATACAGGTATATATATATATATGTGTGTGTGTCAATGATGTAGTGTCAACAGCTCACTGTCCAAAATAAGGTTCAGTTGTTTTGGATAGAGTATCTGTTTATACACACAGACCCACCGGCATTGTACAGATTGTCCATTGATTTCACCATGAATCTTCCAGGTGCTACCTTTGCCTCACACGCTCCAGGCTGGTGGTCAAAGCTTGTACTTGATTCCCAAACATCAGAAGACAAATTCAAGAACATATCAAACGCAAGTATCAAAAACGAATACCATCGAATACCCTATATATTTGATCTATATTTAGATAGTTGATATCTGACATACAGTATTTGTTTATGATTGATGCCATTCACTTTGACAGATCTGAGTTTATCCCTGGGCTCCCTGGCCGCGTTACAGGCGGCCCGAAGAAACGGCCGAAGATCGGGCGCCCTGGCCCTGGCTGTGGGTCTGCGCCGGCGCCGAGGCAATCCACTACCACTGAATTGGGTGGTTAATCATGGATACCCTCTGGTAAACTGACAGTTGGCTATTGAAAAATGGATTTTCTCATTAAAAATGGTGATTTTCCATAGTTATGTTAGTTTACCAGAGGATAATCATGGTATTTCCCATTGAAATGGCGATTTGATGGGTCACCATTTTCAGAAACCCAAATGGGTTTATGGGGTAATAACAACCCCGGATTAGTAAGTCCTGGTTGATTACTTGAGGGTAATGACCCAAATAGTGACCATTTGCTACTACAATTGCAGTTGACATTAGACCCCCCCAAATAGCATCAAACAACCATTTTAACAGGGAACATCGCCCATGGGACTTGGGGGTATCAGACTTTCAGACCCAAATGAGCTATGTCAAGAGACACTGACTCGGGCAAATTCCAAGGCACTCATCGGAGCTGGTTGGTCTGAAATGGTTTTGACCTGTTTCGACCTGTTTTGACCTGTTTCACATCCTCAGGTCTACGTGATCCCAAATGATCCTATAGCCACTTTTTAGCCACAAAGGTGGATCAACCACCAAAGAGGGACTTACTGACTTGGCTTTGCCAGGATCTTTTTCTGCACGACCGTCACGACTACAGGCGGAGCAAGCCAGCTCAGATTCTGATGTGCAGAAACTTTGGGACTTTGGGACATTTTGGGACCCTGCAAATGGTGTTATGAATTACAATATGATACTGTATAAAGTACTACAATTTACAGTAACCATATTTAACATATTATTTTAATGATATACGGTAGTAATGTAATTGCAATGCAATGCAATGCAATGCAATGCAATGTAATGTAATGTAATAATATGTACTGTAATTAACATAATATATTATAATTAATTGTAATGGCATGCTCGGATGTTCACCTGGCCATTGTTGGTGTTGGAAAAGATCGCCCAAGACCTCCACACAAATATGCGCTTGACTGTCAGGCAACTTCAGACAAGAAGGCGAGTGGACCGACTGCCTTTTTTGAACCTCCTCACACCAGGGATGTACCATCCGCCAACTGACATAGATCCTGCCATGAGTTTTTGGGCTTGGAAAACTACTGTCCCCTATAAATGGCTGATTCTTAGGATTTTTGTTTGGGGGATGGTACTGTTGATATATCTATTGATATATCTATATATTGATATATCTATATTGATATATCTACATTGATATATCTATGAATAATAATACATCTATTTATCTATTGATATCATCCCGTTTTTATTCACCCAACAACCACCCAACTGGGTGAACCCCACCCCTTACCGGGATGGCAACAAAGCCTGCTGGTCCCTGCAGTCAGGCCTGGGACGACACGGAGGATGCAGATCTATGGGAAAACATCCGTGGGCCGCCCCCTGGACAGCTCCATGGCACAAAAACCACCATGGATCGTTGGAGGGTTTCCCAGCTCGCCAAGTTTGATTCCCGGAGGCTACATGGAGGAACTTTCAGAATTCATGTAAAATGATGTAAAATGTATGAATTGAGTGTGGGATTTTGGAGCAGTTGTAATTCTAACTGGGTATGTGTGAATCTTATTGGCGTTTAAAGTCGCCACACTCCTTTCTATCAGCCTTATTTTTTGTAAAATGGACACTATATTCTGTCACTTGGCGGATGGCTAAAAGACAGCAGGCATTGCCATGACAAGAGTTTTTCTACCCACTTCTCTGTAGACAGAAAACCCGATTGCAGGCACATTTGACCCTCCTGCATCTGAGGATCAATTCTTTTGTGCAAGCCTCAGTCCTTCGGGCAATATCAATGGGTTTGCCATGTATGAGTGTGGGAGCGAGCCCAACATGCCTTAGGCTTGTGTATCAAGTCGTTGCCAAGCCCCACTCTCAAAGATCTCAACTGTTTGGTGATTTCTGGGAGTGATTGGATAATGTTGCTGTAGCCCTAGCTCACAAAGAGTGAATGATGCGAAAGATGATGGTGGCTGCGGCTCAAAAATGCATTGACTCCCAAGACAGGATCATACAATATATATAGGTTTGTCTGGAAATCGGATACCCCATACGCCCCTAGTCCCGCGGGTTTAATCATCATTCCTTGTTCCCTGTTATCTGTTAAAATGGCTGTTTGGGGGTATATCCTCCATTTTCAGGCACATCCATATTATATCAACAACTACAGGGACATTTCGCCATGTACCCATCAAAACAATGGACCAATCTTGATCATTAGGTTCCTGGGGCCTCGCTGAAAGATGCCAAGAACCTTGGTATGCCTTGGTTAAATTGAGATTTTCCGGGCCTATGTTTAGTGATTAATGTGGTTAATCCATGTCAATCCAAACTATTCAAAGATCCTGTTGTGGATCATGATCATGCCTTCATGCCACCAGTCTACTGGACATTTGTCCCATGAGAGATCCCAGTGGATCATCCCATTAAATGATGCATGGACTGCCTTATGGTTGGGCCACGAAATCCATACAAGGTTAGCAGCTGGATGTGCTGATACGATTGAGACTGGGGAAACAGGATGTCTACGTATTGCAGCACTGTCATTCAATACTTGAAGCATGTTACATTGCGGAATTGTATATAATTATGTATGAATATATAAATATATATATAGATACAATTTCCTGCAGCAGTCGCTGACATGAGTGCACAGCCACATTTTCTCGATTCAAGTTCATTAAATTCCAATAAGTGTTGGACGTAGATCGATCCAAGGATTTTTGCTGCCACTCGCACCATTGCAGTTGCCCCTTGGTCTGAGGACAGCAGCTCATTTTCTGGAAGAAGGGAAACATGCTTGGCGAAATTGAAGGTTATTCAATCTATGTTGGATTGATATAGACAATTAGAACAAGCCAATATTCATTGTTCTTTACTCATTCCTGTACTGAGAAAAATCACGACCATGCGGGATCCACAATCATAGTCGCCATCCCGAATTTATGGTATGTCAAACTGTGCCACAAGCCCCACAAAACGGGATGATTTTCTCTCCCTGGATGAAGGGACAATTTACAACACATCATAATATGTTTGGGGTAGAACACGAGAATTTGGAATTCTCCTTCTAAATCAATCCGCAGCAACTCCAAATTCTATATCCTATTCTATACCCACTATCCTTTAGTTTTTACCATTTTATACCCACACTTTGTTTTATTTCAATGCATGGATTCTCCCATTGAAAGCACCGCCGTTTCGCTTCAGTCACGTCGCAGGACGTGACGCCCAAACCCATCTTTGCCATCTCGGATGGTCCGGGACTGGTGGCCGAACTGGTGGCCAAGCCTCTCGGCGCGGGGCCATGGAGGGATGAGTTCAGTTCTGTAACTTTTCGAGCTGTTTAAGGGTTTTTGTATGGCTGGTGTAGTTTTGGGTATTTTTGTATGTATTATAAATGATTGTAAATTATTATAGATGATTATAAATGTAGATTACACATGCTTTTGAAGTTCAAAGTGACCCATGGGTGCTGAACTGACCATTAAAGTAAGGTTAGGTTACCTTACTTTAGGTATGGAGATAACTTTGAATCGCCTAGTATATGGGAAGTTGTCACAGAATGGGATATACCCCAAATCCACTGGGAATTCTATTCATAACTCATCATTTTCCCAATAATATTTCATTTTTGGGGTCGGTCTATGCACCCACAAGACTGCCACAAGGGACCAGTTTTGGGATGTTTCCTGAACTTGGCCATGCATGGTTTTCCAATTAGCAGCACATGGCTAAGTTGCAAAGATGTGATACATCAATTAAAGTGTTCTTACAGTTGGGTAACTCGTATATGCATGTATATGAATATGCATAATATGTATATATATATATATACATACATAGTCTATAATGACATATAGTTTTATATACCTGGATTTGATGTATATATATATATTATACACATATGTATATAATCAGTACTCGACATTTCTTTATGTTCTGCCATGATTTGGGATCATCTTCAAGTAACCTGTACAAGACGTGCCACTGAGGATGGGTTTCAGACAATTTGGCACCTCGGATCTCAGAAAACCGCCGGGTGGATCAAAAGCTTTCCAGCAGTGGAAAATTGCGCCATGTTATGTAACGTTTTCTTAGACATCGAATCTAATACCATCCGATTCATAATGATTTATAGATATCTCTATAGATGATTTTCCGGGGGGATTTCCCCAGCCTTCCCAGCCATGTTTCATTACCACAGGGAAAGAAGTGTGGTATCGATTTGGTGTCGCTGGCCCAACAGGTAGGAGCTTAGAATAGGTTATTTCGATGATGGATATCTTAAACTATACATAAGTATATATGTTGATAATAAACTATATACAACTATACATCTTAGGATGTTATAACTATACATGTTGCACAACTATTTTGATGGATATTATCTTGTTTTTGGTAAAATGGTGATGTTTGATTTTCCCACTCGTTAATCCACCATTTGGAGGAATCCGTTGGCATTTCTTAAGCAAATCCAAGTTATAGGAGGTTACAACTGGTTACTGGTTAGTACTACTCTTTAACCTTCTTGTTGGAGGATCGATTGTCCACGAATTGGATAATCCAAGTGTAGAACATATAATTCATATTCATGAACGATACTCCATAAACTCATATAAACTCTGGAGTACGACCATCGAAATTGGATCATCCATTGGTTCCCCAGGGCCCCAGGTGACATCTCCAAGTCCATGGTCGAAGTCCTCGCTGAAGTGGAGACCAAGGAAGATGTGAAGGCAGCCATCGACAAGGCCAGGCAGATGAGCCTGGGATGGCGCATGGACCCTGATTTTTTCACCATTTTTGAGTGGTTTCACTAACTAATCTTCCAAGCCCTACAGTATCTGCCAAAGTCTATGTAAATTTACTGGAGGGTACTCCAGAATTCAGCCACACTCTGAGATGTATCCCGTTCTATCCCCGTGAGGGTGGTTTGATACTCTTCAGCTAGTTCGAATGGTTCTCCCATCTTCATTATTCCCAAGCTGATGCTACCAAAGCCTCAATGCCAGCGGTTTCCTGGTGATGGTTGGTGCGTTTTTCACAGCATCATTTGATTCATAATCCAAAAAGAGTATCCTTACAGCTCAAAAAAACACTCAAAAACGGGTCCTGAGGAGCATTCGGATGTATATTCCATTTGGGATGTGAGCGAAATGTTTAAATGTTGGCATAATGTTGGTAGCAAGGTGTTAGCTGTTGGCCCAAAAAGGGTGGAAGCCTGGATACTTTGAACCATCATTTGCACACCGGGAAATCCTTGAAAACACATGATATGTCTATCATCCCCAGCCCCCAATGCCCCAAGGCTGCCACTTTGGCCCCGGAAGAGTCCTTGGCCATAGAGCCCCTTGGCGCTGGGAAGATTGGGGAATCCTGAACGGTGAGAGACTTGAGATAGTGTGGCTGGGTATGAAATAAAGCAAATCATATTGGGGATAGAATGGACACTCTGAGATCGCTATTTTTAAGCGTGATACTGTAATTTCCTGATATTTTTGGCCATATGAATGCTGATAAACCATGACTTTGGGGTACCTTATTTTCAGACAAACCCACGTTGTGAGGATAGTTTTGATGAGCCGTTGAAACCGTGGAGTCCATAAACCAAACATGTTTCCAGCAACAATTTGTGGGATTCATTGATAGATTTGTCACTGGGTGACATGGCTCTCTTAGATAAATATCGCTGAACACAGTCCACCAGTGGACCCCTTTTTGGTATCGTACACCATCCAATTCTGGGTCCAACAAGATTGAAGCATTCCAAAATGACGAAGCTTGGATCATCAACGTATAACATATTTTGAAGGAAACATGCCATCAACAAACTTGCGGAATTGTTCATGTCCCGATCCAACAACATGAAACATGATATGACAAGCAGAAACGGAGAACATGAGTTTGTATGGATGTACTTGGCACATTATATACCATTTGGTTATTTAACATAGCCATGGAAAATCACCATTTCTAATAGGTAAACCATCTATTTCTATGGGCCATCTATACCCATGGCTATGTTAGTCATAACCAGAGGGTAGTCACTTTCGCCATCCTTTTCACCATGGCATCATGGGCGACTGAGGCAGGCCGGTGCCATGGTGATCTTCTCCATGAGCGACCAAGAAATGGCCGAATTTCTGGTGGCGGAATGCGGCCAGCAGGGTGTGCCCTGGTGGATGAGTGGAGCAATGATTGAATCCATATTGGATGGGTCTAAGAAGTCTACGTTTTTTTCCTGGTTTAAAGTCGTGTTTCATGGAAATCCACGAGTTATAGAATAAATTAGAAAAAAATAGAATGTAGTTTTTTTAGGGAAAGCAGGTGACTTCCATATATATATACATATTATATAATACATAATGATATAATATGATATATATATGTATATATATAATGCATATGTCAGTTTACCTCAGGGAAGTGATGGGGATTTTGTATCTTAAAGATTGGATGGTGATGGGATAAGTTGATGATAGTCAAAAAGATGGTTAGATCCGGTAGGTTACGTTCTGGTGATTTAACATAGCTATGGAAATGTCACCATTCTATACATGGGTAAATCATCTATTTCTATGGTCCATTTACCATAGCTTTTTATCGACTTCCCGGATTGTAATCATGACCAACCAATGGGTAAATCATCGATTACTGGGCCAGATACACAACAGAACATGATTATTCCAAGGAATTTTCTGGGGGTTAACAGTGCTTTTTGTGAGAATGAGGAATTTCTGGTCCTGGCTTCATGGCTGAAGCTCTTCTTTCAGCTGCAGCAGATGTTTTTGATATTTCCCAGAACTGCAACTGAATCATATGAATGTTCCCAACTGTCTTTATGGTTTGCTATTGGCAACAAAATGATTGTGATGAAGCAGTCTTGCAAGCCTTGTGGGAGTGCCCCGATGCAACAAGATCGACCTCAGGTGCCTTGCATCAATTTCATGGAGAGCGCATCTCAGATGCACAGAGCAATTTATCCTTCCTGGTTGGTGGTTTGGAACATGAATTTTATTGTTCCATATATTGGGAATAATCATCCCAACTGACTAATATTTTTCAGAGGGGTTGAAAGCACCAACCAGCTTCCATTTTTATTTTTGTGATGAGAATCGGGCTAGAAACAGAATCGGACTCGAATTGGCTGTTTAGCAGCTTTGAATTTGATTCGGTCTAGGGTGTCAATCCTGTTGGGAAAGCACGTTTTTGCAAGACAGGAATCTTTGGAACCAAAGTGTTCTGCCACCTTTGCCGCAGCAGTTTTTTCCAATCAAAGCTCTTTTTTTACGCAAGGTTGGGAAAATGTCCAGAATTCCCAGGAAAATTGAGTATTGAGAGTAAATCAGAGCCATGCTTATGGATTTGCGTTTTCACGCGCTAGAAACGACAGAGTACATCCCATGTTTATCCCCTTAAATTTCCTGCATTGGCTTGATGAAGAGAAGATGTACATGCAACGTAGGGAAAACCCCGATATTTGCATGGTCAAACAAGCACGTTTTGGGTAGCCTTAAGGGCCTCAATGACTTAACCAATGCAAAGTGGTAAACATGGCTAATGTGTTCAATATTGCCCACATGGTAAGATTGGGTGAAGGTTTATGAAGATTTACGCCTTGGCTCAGGTGGTTTTGGCCCTTGAGAGTCGCTTGCAGCTGCCTCGTGGTTGCCTGGTCGAAGAGACTAACACGTCCTCTGCTCTAGATTTGGGGGAAAGGGCATCTAGGATTTGCAGCGCTAGGCACTTTTCTTGTTCTTTGCTGCAATCTTACTGTATTCCATAATACACTGGTGAATGCCCATCCATTGTTCATCAATTTTATGGTCGGAGAAAGAGTTACAATTCAACATTAGCTATATTTGCTGGCAACAAGTCAACCTGCCCGTGTAGTTGTCAGCAAACATTTTTCAGGTACTGACCGGAAATCCAAATTGTTGTTTGTTAAATAATGCAACATCTACGTGTGTTCATGAAAAATATGTTCCCACTCTGCGGATGTCGTGGAAATCCCCATGTTTGTTTGTCAAATCATAATCTATGTGTAAATCCCTATGTTTTTTTGTTGGTTACATATAATGCACGTCAAATATAAGCAAATCATGTCAAATCCTCCTTTCTATTGGTGAAAAACTAACTTTCATCGCTTCAATATGCCTATTCTTACTGCAGCATCTTTGTAATCTATGCGATTTTCTCCATTGTCACTGAGTGAAATTCCACATTTTCTGGCAAAAATCGAGGTTCAATCTTTTCACTACAAAAATCCATAAACATCCTATATCCTCATGATTTCTCCATGACTTCTCCATTGTGTTCCCATTTTTTGATCCAGTTTTCTCCATTTTTTTCCCGGTGAATCTCGCCATTTTTCCCCAAGGCTCCAGGGACTCGCCCGGAGCGGCATCGCGCTACGGCGTCTTCGCGGTGTCCGACAGCTCCGCGGAGGCGTCGTATCGCATCAGCTGCAAGGCGTGGCCAGGAGATCTTGGAGATTTCTATGGGATATATATGGTGTATATTAATGGGATATATATATATATATGGAGCTGTATATTATATATGGGATATATGGGAAAAGATCTATTCTATTATATATATATATAAATATTATTATGATATATATGGAGCTGTATATTATATATGGGATATATGGGAAAAGATCTATTCTATTATATATATATAAATATTATTATGATATATATGGAGTATATAATGGAATGTATAATATATAATGGAATAGGTTATTGGTGCAACCAACCATCATTTCTCTACCAAAACAACAAACTGTGAAATACGGATCTTTGGGGGGGTGAGCATATTATTGTGTATATATATATATACACATACGGAATATATAATGGGATATATAAGATTATAAGATCTTGATATTTCATCTTATGTTCATATATGGGATATATATATGGGATGTCTATTGAAAAGACAGGATACATACATATACATATATATATTAGAATATTAGAGATGTTGGAAAGGATATTTCCATGTATGGGATGTATATGATATATATATATATATATATGTAAGATTGTAAGATCTTAATTTTAATAGGATATAATAATTAATCATTATGTTGGACAATTCGACAAATATGGATCTTTACAATGAATTATAATGTTTTTTTTACAAAAACTATTATTTACCTTCATAATCTTCATATATATCTTGGGACGATATTGTCGAATATATGGATAACTATGGATTACTCAATATAATATACATAAGGGTTGTATTTAATAATACGGACCATTATGAATAATTAGAAATACTATCTGGGTGAATGAATATCACATTTTTAATGATCTATATAGATATTATATTGGAAAATAAATACTGCAGTATCTGAGAACATAATACAATACAATATTGTATCCCATTGGGAAATCCCATTGGGAAAAATATGTATGTATATATATATTTACATACATACATTGGAACATGAATCCATGGAATTTCTATGGACTAATGATCGGACCTTCATTCCCACAATGTTCCCGTATGGAATAAGGGTTTCGAACATGGGAGTAGTGTGGGAGTAATTTTATAATATGTAATATGCCAAACCCAGCTATGGGGGTCTATGATGGGATATATGATTGGTATATGGTATACAACTTATCTACATGGGAAACATCCTCCCAAATGAATATATGGATGTATAATGGGATATACGGGATATACACTGGGTACACTGGGGCGTAGAATGTATACATATTTATACATATTTAACATTTTTAATATGCATATGTAAATCGATTATAGCATGTTTTTGTTGACCCAACAGGTGCTTGTTGTGGGAAATTTAGCAAGGTTGATGTTCTACCCCTAAATCCATTCATGTTGATCATCCCACTGCATTCGCGACAGGCTTTGAAGCAATTTCCCAAGGCCAAAGTTCAACAGATCACCTGTTGTCCTGGCGTCAAGTCTTTGCAGGTCACATGACGCAACCTTTTTCGTGTTTTTTTTGGGGGGGAGGGGCGGAAGGGAAGCACCATGAGAACGGAGATTTTTTGTGTCAGATGTGGCCAGATACGGAGAAAATCGATGACCAATAAACCTGGGAGATTCAATGTCCAGAAAATCTTGGTTTGCTGAGTGGTGTTTTGTTCTGGTTCCTTTTCCAACTGGAAGACCAACAAAAACAACTGGGGAATACGTTTACTTTTTTGAGGCCTCTCATGCAAATTCAAGATTTGAAAGAGTTTGGGAGATAAGCAGAGATCCCCTACAAAGATGTTTTCAAAATCGTGTTTGTTGGGAGCCAGAAAATCAGACAACAATTTATAGCAACCCCCACAAAGGTAGAGGATACAGTTTGCCCACCAGCCATTGAATTACCTTAACAAACCAGCAACTTTGGATATGACAGGTTGGTTGTTCAGTGGGGTACAGTAGTTTCAAAAATCAAGTAGCCTGAAAATCCTTTGGTTTATCATAGTATAGCATATTATATAAATAGTTTAATTTCTTCAAATTAAACTATATTGTTTGTAAATCTCCAATTTTGGACGACCCCAAAATTAATCGTTGGACATTGTTGGTCAAATATATTTGAAATATTCATATCCCATCCTTTTTCGATTAAATGGCCATAGATTGGGAGACAGTCCAGCCATGTTTCTTGGTTCAATCTCCCATTTCCGCGGTGAAAACCAACCGGGCACGAGTTCCAACCCTAGGAGATTGACCACATCGTGCAGGAAGCCTTACGCAGAAACGGTGCCTCGACATGTGTCATCCTATACTTGGTACACTTGATGTGCACCAAAATGTGTATGACGGTATGACTATGGTCATGACGCGCATAAGTTAAACAATAACCCCTACGATTATACTTATATTTCCAAGTAATTATAACTAACTGGAACTTGCACCCCTGAGCTGGCACGTCAAGTCTGATCAGTGTCGATGGATCAACAAACTGATCAACCGTTGATACATGCTACTCTGCGTGCAACCTATCCCCCAGATGCCTCCGAACCTGGCACCCAATTGATCCAATTGGCGATCCGCAGGTGACATCATGTAACTATTGTGACTTTCCTCGTTCATTTCGACCAATGAAGGTTTCCTAAAATGGTAGCCCTAAATCATCGATATTTAGGATTTTCCATAGGATTTTCCATAGGATTTCCAATAACCATAAGCATCCAGGACCATCCAGCTATTGATCCATGGGATCCCCTTATGGAAACCATGGAAACCACCAGATCTACCGGTAGATCCCTAGGTGTGATCATCTACACCTTGGCATCGCCTGGCATGAGCCGTTTCCTGCGGCAGCAATGTGAACGAGCGAAGGCGGCAGTCCATGGTGGGTGTTGGGCTCTGAGCGGCCAAAAAACGCAAAGATTGGCATGTGACCTTTATATTTGGTTGGGGCTACTATTGCATTATATTGTATTGAATAGCTTTATTTTTCTCTATCCATTTGGGGATTCTGCTGGTTTTTGTCCAGGAATTGCAATGGATGGCCAATCCAAAGGACTGGATTTGTCAAGACCCAACACACCGGAGAAGGTTTTGTTGACTTTGGGAGCTGAAATTGAGAGTGTCAGCAGGTCCATCGATTACATTAGATCTATTTGATCAACTTGTCGTAGATTACTTCAATAGATCCAGTAGATATCCGTCAATTGGGTGTCAATTTTGAGCTCCATTCAGCTTGGCCAGTTGACAGTTGACACCCTGGCTGATCATTGTTTCGGGGGGTCAGGCTATGGCATTGGAAGGGCTATAGCATGGTCTCTGGGTAGGATCTTCCTCAAGGGCTTGGATCATACCCCATCAACTAAGCAGCGTAGTGAAGAAGTTCACCCCAGATACAACGGAAGTAGAAGCAAGCCTTGAAAGCAGATGGAGCTGTGAACATGGGCAATTTTCAGTTGCACATGTCTGGATTATGGCAACCTCATCGTGCAGCATTTATTTGGGGTTGGCAAGGGGACCTCCTCAAAATCACCTGATTTCAGGTGGCTGAATCATTTTGAACTAGTGTCCTTCAGCCCCTTCTACTGCTTCGTTGATAGGGGTTCCTGTATGGATCAGAAGAACCAGCATTCGTGATGCCCTTACCTTCGAACACCATGGATTCTGGGCATTGCTCAATACTCCCTGGCAGTTCAGCAATGTCAAACCAGTATCATATACTTATCCCCGGTTCATTTATTTGGGCAGCCCATTTTGAGATTTTCCTCTCCAATGAATTAGCAATCTGTTCACCATAATTTTTCGTTTCAAGTGAATAGCATTTTTCATGGTCCCATCTTTTGTGCGTCCAAAAAGCGCACAGTTTCCGCCAGAAAAAGCCCCCAGGTGCCCTATGCAGATGTCTTTCAGCCTGTGGTCATTGCATTGGAGAGATATCTGGACTACCCCCCAGTAGGTGCCATTGGGGCCGGGGAAGAGCGGGCCAAAAAAAACACCAGGGAAAACAAGATGAAGCCCACGAACCCGAATGCTCACACGTATGTTAATGGTACAGATGTCAAAACACATGGTTATGCAGTCACGCACAATACCTTTCTGCAATAGTTTGTTTGAATAGTCCTGTGTTACCAGTCTGCAGTGTGGAGTGGAAAGTGTAGAGCATGGAGAGTGGAGTGTGAAGTAAGGAATGTGGAGTGTAAAGTGTGGAGTGGGGAGTGTAGAGCGTGTAAAGTGTAGAATGCGGAGTGTAAAGTGTGGAGTATGGAGTGTAAAGTGTAGAGTGTGGAGTGTAGAGTGTGGAGTGTGGAGTGTAGAGTGTAGAGTGTGGAGTGAGGAGTGTTGTAAAGTGTGGAGTGAGGAGTGTGGAGTGTAAA
>Ga0126342_10013666_pt1 | contig 14356 bp, 12 predicted proteins | sample Cyp1metagenome_FD_92528 | JGI IMG/M metagenome (GOLD analysis project Ga0126342, IMG submission 92528) | Coral microbial communities from Lord Howe Island, Old Settlement Bay, Australia - Cyphastrea 1 metagenome | ecosystem: Host-associated > Invertebrates > Cnidaria > Coral ...
AGAAACTGGCCGCGTCGCTTTTACCAGACTCCACTTTATGTTTTTTTCCCTGCCCTCTCCCCTTCATTTTTTCTTCGGTTCCTTTCTTGCTTACCTACCTTTCGTGTTCCCCCTCTCAAGTATTTATCTATGTCATATTATGTCATATTTTATGAGATTTATTTGTTTTTTTTAATCTCATATATAGTTCCATGTATACTCTACATATGCGATCCGGAGTGTTTGACATTATGTTGATCACCTCAAGCGCCAGGCGGCGCTCCAACCCGAACGCACGGCTGGGACTCAGAAGAAACGGAGGGGGCTGGGGAGGTAGATGCAGGTGTTCATGTTCCATCTCTTCCTTTGTGAATGCAACCTTTGGGCCTTTGGGCAGGTTATTGAAGCTTAACTTCGCCACTTTTTTTCGAAAAATCATCAAACAGTGATGTTCACAGTCACGACTCCATTTTTTGGGGGAAACTTCGGCTTCCCATCCCCCCCTTTCTTTTGTCCCTGCTATTGTTGGCTCATTGAGATCCCCCGAAAGGTATTCCCCAGCAACTTCTCACGACGATCACATACCAATTTTACGCTTTTTTTCAACCCACAGAGGGTTACCATGTGAATTTGTAGCACATGTCAAATGTCCGATCATTTGGACGGCACAAAGTCAAGTGCGAATTTGTTCATTCTAAACCTGAGCATTTCCCATGATTGTTTGCTGAGACCATCATAAATCTCCATTCCTGGTTGTTCCAATCAACAAAAATGCTGGGTCAACCCTTTGTTTCCTGGTCAAATCTTTATTTTTGGCTAGGTGAACTACCAATTTTGATATCACTAGTTGGATATACCATGTCTACCCAACAGTTCAAGCTAATAAATAATCCAATTTGATCCCATTTAAGGCCATATCATCACTGCTTGGTGGTGTGGAACATGTTTCTCCATTCAGTTGGGAATATCATCATCCCAACTGACTTTCATATATCTTTCTCAATCCACTGTTATGTTGAGCAAGTCATATCTATAAATCCTATATATTTAATAAATAAATATATATATATATACTTGGCCATATTTGATCAACAGTTCAAGCTACTTATAAATAAACCAATTTGATCATATTTGGCCATATTATCATATATTATCATTGGGGATGTATATATATATATATATGTATACATACATATATATATACATAAATATAACATTAATATAATATATGTATCATATAATAGTGTATTTGGATATACCCATAGGTATACTATCCACTGTTGTTCTGTTGAGCAAATCCCGCTGGTGAATTGCTGGTGAAGGTGGAGACCAGCGGCTTCCTGTCCCGCCTGGGGTCTGCAATGACTTCCTTGTGGAGTAGCCAGGTGCAGGTGAGGCGGCGACAGGTTGCTGGGCTTCTTTTTAACCCACGACAATGGGAAATCAACGGGAGATGAATGGGAAATGGATGGGAAATGAATGGGAAATGAATGGAATTGATTCGGCAAAACTTGATATTGAAGGTCTTAAGATGTGTCAACGTCAACGATTTGGTCGTCAACCATGGTTCTCTGATGGGTTTTCTGAGATGTGATTTTCCTCCCACTATCTTTGGAGACGGTTGGATTGCCTGAGCAAGAAACACATTGTCAGGGGTATAGCAACCCCGCAGAAAACAAATACAAACTACTAATGTTCCCTCAAAATAGTGATGAAGTGTTACAATTTCTATCTTTTTGTGGTTGTCGTAGTTCATTGAAATTATGAAATGTCTATAGTAAGCCCTCAAAAAATAGAGATTGACATACTAGGGGTATTCAATCAAATGTCTATCTTTTATGGGGGGTGCTATATATTTGGGCACGAGCATCCAAAGGAGCGAGTTGAGTAACGTGATGATCATGTGGGCTGGGACGCAACGTTGGTGAAAGTTTTCAAGATTCTTTTGATAAGCCACGGAGTCAAATGCGTTGGGATCAACAGTTTTTTACCAACCATATTTTTGTCAGCTAAAATCTACCTGGGATTTTACAAAGAGATGTCCTGGCAGTTTTTGGTGCCGATGGCCCACGGTTGGCCTCCAAAAGTCACATCCCCATGAACCGGACGACTTAGCATCAGATGAACCTATTGGGATTAGGAGTTTCAATCGGATTTATATCTCTTGTTGATATGCAGATTATGCAGGTTTTAGACCGACAGGGGATATAACATGATATAACATCGAGGCTTGACATTCATCATCAAACCTCATCTATAATCATGTATCAGTTATATGATATAACTTATACATGATTATAAATGAGGTTTGATGATGAATGTCAAGCCTGGAGGAAGATTTACCCTGGTTGATTCAGACTATTTGGTGTTGCCCCCAATTTTTGTGGTGAACTGGCTGGTACTCGGATGGTCCCCCGATCAGCAGGATTATCTCTGAAGGTGCTCTGAAGTGATTCCCCAAAGTATGGTTGTGCCTAACCATAAACCCTGGGCTTGATCGTGAGAAAACAGCAGCAGAAGCAGCTCGCTTCGCAGGGAGACTTGCAGCGAGTCAGAAAGTTCTTCCATTGCATCCCATTGTCCAAATGATTTTTCATCGGGAAGTCATCTTTGGAAGTCATTGATTCGCTGAAGTTACCTTCACAGCTCAATTTGGGTGCAAAAGTTGATCTTCCTCACCTGATGGTGATGGCGGTCCCGCGACAACATCCAGTCGTTTCATGGCTCAGTTGCTAATCAGTGGCTGATCTGTCCCCGTGTTGGTTGATGATTTTAGAGGTGGAGACTACGGTATCCCGGTATCCCTATCCATAAACTGGAAATCCCTATGAACCATCTGAATTGAATGGAAGACTTGGACCACTGCTCAAACTGCTCAAATCACTTGAGATTTACTAGCAGCATACGTATAGAAATCTTTGCCATCCATCCATTTATGAGAGGCCCCATAATAGTCCGTTGATGGATTTGTGTTCAAAAAAAACATTAGATTATTGATCTCTATAAATCTTCGTTTTTTTTGCTTACAAACAAAAAACATTAGATTGCAAACTTTGAATGATAGTCAGCATTGAGCATCATTCAAATCATCACTTCCAATGACTAACCGATTGACCAACCCTGCAAATGTAAGCTATGGATATGGGTCAAATTTTGGTACCAATGGACCCCCCAAAACATGCTAGTTTGAGCCATAGCCTCACATAATGTCAGCTCTTAATGAAGAAAGCCTACTTCATTAGGGCAGCTGAACATAGATTAAGTCCAAACAATCTGAATCCACATCGCCCAACATTAATATCTCGTTGGTGGTTTCAAACATGTTTTTTGTTCCATGATTCCATTTCATATATGGGATGTCATCCCCTTCCCATTGACGAACTCACTCCATCATTTTTCAAGATGGTTGTTGCTTGCACCAGCAACCAGGTTATTATTAACCATCATTAACCATATAATAACCATCATCATTAACCATGAAATTAGCAGTATATTAACCACCAACCAGCCATCAATTGCACCAGCAACCAGATATCCTTCCCATCCTATAGGTCCACTTGCTTCTCATGAGATCCCCAAGCAATGGATTGCTACATCCCGAAAAAAAAACCTTCAACACACGACTGGTGTGTTTGTCTACCATTACTACCATGAACCCAATGAGTGAATCAAATATATGCAACTTTTTGGTCCGACTCTGACAGAAGAACGATCAATCCCTGCTGATCAGCCTTAAATCCCGTTTTCAACCAGCCTTTTTCATGGCCCAGTTCTGTTGCAGTGCCATGGAAATCACCACGACACGAAAGGGTCCACGATCACCGGGTCCCGGTCTCTCATCGCCAGACGCCGGCCTTGGTGAGCGCTGCGGGCGCATCGCATTTGGCCAACCAGAGCATTCAGAGCGAGGCGCGGCATGGCGCGGCTGGGGAGCATGGGAGCAAAAGAGGATGGGTGAGATCGTCGATGAGAGACTATAGTAATATAGATGACTATAACAATGATATACATATATATATATATAATAATGATATATTATAATAATGATGATATATAACTATATAACATATAACAATGATGATATATAACATATATAATATGAGTAACTATAGATATGTTACAATATGATTATGATTATAGTTATAACTATTTGGAACATATATTATAGATATCATCTAATGGTAACAATGATGATAAGTAATTATATTTATAATAGTAACATGTGTTGGAACTATAGTAACATGACTATTAGTAATATAGATCATGTAGTAATGTCAAGCCCAGATTAATCAACCATGGTTTATGAAGTAAGGGGGTACTCCTCCAATAGTCATCTGATACTTAAATGGTACCCTCCCAAGTAAGCAGCCTAGGGGTTATTAATCCAGGGTTGACATTAACAGTGATGATAACTATAATTAAAGTAGTAACATGTGTTAGAACTATAGTAATATAGTAGTATTTTCATGAATATTACTAGCATAATATAATATAATATAATACAATACAATATAATGTAATGTTATAATGTAATGTAATATATAGTAACGTTTGTTAGAACATGTCATTGTTGTTGATGAACTGATGAACTATTACTATGTATATATATATTACTACGTGTTATCATCCTTATGGTAATAATGAGGATGGCTGAGTTTTTGTTGAGGAGGTACAATTTAATGAGTGATTGAGTGAGTTTTTTTGGGATAGGCAATGAGATACAATGGGTGAGTTCTTTGGGGATATATATATATATATATATATATACTTATATACATATTATATAAAGTGGGAAAACCATTAAACATAACCTACCATTTGGGGATGGTTTATGTGTTCATACCGTCAATGTATGCTCATTTTGGGGATGCTTTATAGTTGGGTTTCCCACATTATAACTATAGCAATCGTAAAAAGATAGAGAAAAGTAGGAAACCTGAAAAATATGGAGAAACTCTTACCTATCATTATAACATCACCATTTCTGTAGGTTAAATCCCACCCAAATCACATTAAATTCAATTAAATCCCATTAAATCATCATAGAATCACAATAAATTCCCATTCAATCACATTAACAAATTAAAATCCCATCGAGAATCACCATTTCCAACCAATTTCAATCACTGTCCTCGCTGCAACATATCCACAGCTCACTTTGACACGTCGTCAGCGCCAGGACGATGTCCTACACACGTCCGACTCGCTCAGGGGATCTGGGGAAAAACGGAGAAACCTTTGGGAAATTTTGAAAAACACATCGGTATGGTATTTCCACATTCATGTGTATATATATATATACACAAAATACACACATAAATATACAATATATTCTACATTATAATCTGCAAATCTGAAAAACACATTATATATATATACCTTCATATGGTATTCTACAAATTAAATAAATCATTTTTGTTATACACGATATGTATATGTATATATAATTATACACACACTTTTGAATGAACCATATGAATGTGCTATTGGCAAACGCGTGGATTTGCATTGGATATCAATGGAGTATCACATCCACATATATATATATATATATACACTCCTTGTCTACATGACGACAAAAAAAAATGGATTGACCAGTCAATGTCGTGAGGGTACCTATGCTCGCGTAGAATCGGGCTCGGCAAACAGACCAAGGATTTGTTCATAGGCTACATGCCCCCCAAACCCACATATCCCACATGCTATCATCGGATTCCCCATGAAAATTACAATGTTGTTGGATATTCACAATTTTCGAGGTCAAAACCCCATCTTGTTTGTGGCACCATTGAAGCGCTGAACGCTCCAGCTTGCTGTTGCTGTTTCTCAGCCGGATCCATGGTGCATTGTCCAGAAGAGGCAGAAAGAACTGGAATGGGAGTACTGGAAGCACGAGGCTTGTCCCGCCCTGCATCCCAACATATCCCAACATTCACTTCACGGCAACGCGATGCAACGCGTCACTTGTCGATAGATGAACCTGAAAGCTGAACAGGAAGCAGAGGCTCGCCCCATCACTGATTTTTCGGAGTGCAGATTCCAGATTGTTTGTCTTCCTTGTATGAATCTAGGGCAGTTCATAGTATATTAGGAATGATATCATATAAAAATATGTATTGATATTGTATATATGACAATATATGACAATTTAATTTACAAGAAACGCGGATGAAATTCAAGTGCACTAACTGTCAACGACCCCTCGTGACGACCTTGTGGATTCTCTTTTTGAGCCGTAGCTGCAGAGTAGATCTGTACATTAAAAAGGGACATGCACGGATCCTAAAAGTGGTTCGTGTTTTTGATTGGGAGTTATAATCGCGGAAATTGATTAGTTGCTCGAGAACACAATCATTTGTTTTTTTTTCTGGATGTGATACGAAGTTATCATAACACAAAAGCTGGGATAATAACATACCATAACTGGATAAGACTTGGATAACACTAATCATAGGCAAGTATTATGATTATATGTTTGAACATCAGTCTTATCCAAAATTAGTGTAACAACATATGGCCCAAATCATCCAAGTCATGGATGACCATGACTTAGTATTGAAACAACCAACAATGGTGACGACTGGGATCCCCCATGACTTAAGGAAACGCCCAGCAGATCAGCATCACCTGGCGGTTCACAAATTGGGGACTTGCGGATCCCACACAACTTAAGAACCTTCCATATCACCACGATCAACAATCATGAAGCATTATTATCCATTAACCATAGATTAACCATATATTAACTATAGATTAACTATAGATTAACCATTAATCATTCATTATTATCCATGGTTAACCATCTATAATTAATTTTCCATTAACTATAGATTAACCGTGGATTAAGCATAGGTTATCAGATTAACCACTATTCATCTTTGTCCCTACTATCCCGTGATCAGCTGCAAGGCCAGACCTTCCCAGCTTTGGCAAACAGCTGAGCCAGGCGTGTTTTTTTTCTGCAGCGGAAGTCCGGGGATTCAACGGAAAAAAAGGATATAACTTTTTTTCCTCATATAGTCTATATACTATTATATACTTATATTTAAAAAATGGCAATAGTGAAAACAAAATAATATGATAAAAGTATGTGTTAAAATCGAATTCCGAAAGAAATGCTTCAATTTCAATGGTGTTTTTTTTCAAAAAACAGCAGCAATGGTGAACCTTGCAAGGTTAGCTGTTGAGTGAATAGTAGATATATCAGTACATATCAAACTAGTTTTCAGTCATGGGATTAACTATGGCTTAACAGCATCAAATATGGGGATGTAACCAGTGTAAATCGAGATTTACAGTTGATTCATGGTAGCTGTTGGGTTTCATTATGGCTAACTGGGTTTATAAACCAACTGACATAGCAGGGGTGATCCTCATTTTGAGGTTACTGCAAAATTGAGGATATTCTGCAGCACCAAGGCTAGGTTCGTCATAAACATCAGCATCCTACAAGCAAGCAGATTATACCAGTAGGATCCTGGCAGCAGTAATTAGCCTTCAGCAAAAATGGGTAGATTAATTCACACCCAAAGCTGTGTAGCTGTTCAAATCATTGATGTCGGCGAGTCGCACAGCAACGAACATTGAGCCCGTGACCCCATGCAACTTCCCGACGTTCTATTTCCATCTATTTCACAATAATGCTAGATACCTTCTGGGTAAATTATAATGACCTCACTGTTCTCCCTCACTGGAATCATGCGTATTACTAAGCGGAATCATCCTGGTATATCCCGGTTAGTGAATTATTCTGGTTGGTGGTTTGGAACATTTGGATTATTTTTTCCATATATTGGGACTGTCATCATCCCATCTGACGAACTCCATGATTTTTCAGAGGGGTTGGTTGAAACCACCAACCAGATAATTATTAACCATCATTAACCATATAATAACCATCATCATTAACCATTATTAACAGTATATTAACAACATATTAACCAGAATAATGCTATACCCACCGTATCTTTGAGGAATTCCCTGGTCAAATCTTGAGAAAATCGGCGCAGCCTCCGCAGTCTCGTCGCGATTTTCGTCGAGAGAGATTCTCAAAAAATCCAATCACCAAAAATCCCATTTTTTGAGACCCTCTGGTTATGACTAACATAGCCATGGTATAGATGGCCCATAGAAATAGATGGTTTACCTATTAAAAATGGGTGGATCTTTCCATGGCGAATTGTTAAATAACCAGATGGTAAACCAACTGGCATAGTTTTCCCATCATATTCCCATGATATTCCCTTGCGAGTCACCATGTTCTCATCTGCCTTCATCTGCCTTGCCCGCCGCTGGGTTCGCCACAGGCTGAATCGGAAGAGTTGCTGTCCTTTCTCACCGTGCCCACCGGGTGGACGGTCCAAAATAGCTGGGATAGTGATGGTCAATAGTGGCTTTTTGAGGGGTAGGTATACCACCAACCAGGTGATGTAGTGATATGATGGTTAATAGTGGTTAATAGGTATATTGGGGGACTATCAAGAATAGTGATGGTTAATAGTGGTTTTCATAGGCTCTAAACCAACAACAGGAATATGATGGTGATCTGGTGGTTTGGAACATATGTTCTGATTCCGACGCGGAGCAACGTAGGGGTTGCAGCGAACATGTTTTATGACTTTCCTTATATTGGGAATAATAACCCCAAATGACTTTCATATTTTTCAGTGGGGTGGCTCAACCACCAACCAGTTAGGAGACTATCAAGAAAACACTAGGGGAATTCTTCAGGTTCGCATGATGGGTACATTCTTCCATTTTTCGAGGTACTTGGAGAGTGGTAATATGACAACCAAGAAAATGTGGGATTGAATGGAATGATAGAACTGAAAGAACTGATAGAACTGATAATAAAACCAACGAACATGAATATATTACTATATATTAAATAATGAACAATCAACAAAAATGAACATATTACGATATATGATATTGTGTTCAAGCACAGGCGAGCACCCATCTCTCTTGGGCCGCGCTGCAGGAATGGTTGGTTCAACTTTATGCCATGGCCTGGGTTGAATTTGGCCAAAGAATGGTTAATAAAGTCACTAGTGATGGTTAGTAGTGATGGTTCATTTCAAGGCCTGGGTTGATAAGATACCCTGATTTTGGCCAAAGAATCAACCATGACCAATAATCAACTTTCTGCCGTGGCCAAAGAGTATCTTTATTTAATCATTCTACTCTTGGCCCAGCGCCCATTCCCGCTATACCTATGTAGTAGATTTAAAAAAACGTACTGGTATTGGATGGTATTGGTACCCAAGTGTTCAGCAATCACCAGATGTGCCGTTGCTTGAATCGAGCAGTTTTCCTGGTTCAACCTATTTTGGTTTGTCGAAAATTTCTTTTTCAGTAATACCCATGGTAAACCCACCATACCTAGACCCTCCAAGTACCTCGAAAAATGGGATAATACCTTGGAATAGCCAATATGACGTGGGACTACCAATTTTCGTAGGTACTTGGGCGGTCTAAAAAATTGTTTTATAAATCTCATCCCATCCCATCGGAAATCAGGTACCCTACCTGCGCGTGCCCTTGCTGCTGCAGTTCTTCAACAACCGGAAACGCTTCACAGCCCTGAACCATCCTCAACTGCAGGCGATAGCGGCGATAGCGACGGTACCAACAGCGAAACACAACAGGAAGTGAACACCATCCATACAATGATTACAATGGGTACAATACTTTACATATCGGATAGAATGATTTTTTTTGGCGGTTTTATAACGGTGTAATACTTGTGCAACGCTGGTAATTGCATACATAATGGTATAATACTGTTGATTTATTGAGGTTGGGATTATTGTTGATGATTGTCGGTTCAGAAGTTGCGGGAACCAATCCAATGGGGGGTGAAACATCAACCATACTGGTGGTACAATTGGGATATAGTCTGGATGACTTTGATAACCATGACCTCAATGCTGGTCGCATGACAGTTATATCATTGTGTTCAGGTTATTGAACTATTATATTTCGGCCAGACATATGATTTTTGGGGATTTCGATCCCTAAACTCACAACATTTCGATTTGGATCGTTTGGGTGTTGTAATTCGGGCTGAACAAGCAAAAATGCAGGATTTTGTGGGTCAATTGGCCAAAACATGATGGTGGTTTCCTGTTTTTTTTGTGCAACAACAAAGTGCAGGAACAATGGTTGGTATCCACAAGGTATTTACAAATATGGGTCCGGGCAAGGCGTGGTAAGGCACTGGTGAAAGCTCGCATGACCTGTGTTGAAATTTGCCCCATCTACATCTGGTTCGGCGCCGATTGTCAGCAACCCCCAGGGATCTAGCCCCATCAGCCCCATCCATATCTCAGGTATCACCATTTAGCATCGGTAAATCAACTTGTTGGCAATTTTCAATAGCAAACTGTTGGAGTTGGAGGTTTCCTAAAATAGGGCTACCCCCAGTCATCATCCAATTTTAGATTGGGATTTTCCATCATAAACCATCCAGCTATTGGGTACCCCCATTTATGGAAACCCCATATCATCCATATATCATCCTATATGATGTTTTTGATAAATGGAAATAGATATAATGGTCACATACCCCCATTTATGGAACCCCCCATGGCAGTTAGTTTACCAGGGTAAACCAGCAGAAATTCAACTATAGGTTCACTTCGCCAGGCCATGCTGGACGCGGTTCTCTTTGAACCTGGAGCCTTTGAGGAGCAGACGACGGCGTCGCTCGGGGCTAACTAGCGCGCCACGTTAATGACAACGGAAAGGGCTGCCGGTGAGGTCCGAGTTTCGGCGAAACAAAAAGGTTGGAGAAGCAGAATGACAAGTCAACTACTATCGCTTGACTAAGTATTAATAGTTGATAAGAAACTTTAAGAAACTATTGACAGCCATTATTAGTTTCTATGAATGTTTGATAAGTAACTGTCAATATTTAGTCAGTCAACTGTAATTCATAATAAGTATATATCACCATATTATAGTTAATAGTGTCTTAATTAATAGGTTCATCGTTGTGTAATTAATAGCTACCACATCTTAGGCCCTATAGTTGTTATTCATTATTTAACATATTTACTATCACAGTGACTGCTTAATCAATAGTGACAACATGTTCGATACGATGTGATCTACTACGATATGATAGTCACCATGATCTATTGTTGTTTTTATTTTTTTCTGCTGTTGCCATATTATATTGTCATTAAAGCTCTAATGTGTTTTGAACATATGATTCAGAGAGTTGTTGTCCTTTTCCCAAACTCTGAGACAATTACCCGTCAAAATGGTTACTTAATTGGGAAGGTGATGATTAACCGCTTTGGATTCGGAGCATAGCCCATTGTCGGAAAGGGCAATATCCGTGTTTGTGCTGACGTGTCAGTAGCGACGGTGAGAAAATGGAATGGTGTTCATGCTGTTGATGCATGCTGTTTGATTATGTCTAATACATTTTCTCGAAAAGCAAAGAATACGTGAGGGCGGTTTGGGTGCCTTGCCAGTTTGTCATGTCTTCACATTGTTTTATTGTACAACGCATCTCAAACATATTTTAATATTATATCTTAAGATCGTTTTCAAACCGGTGTTTTTGTTACAACAGAACACATGTTTTGTTGTTTTTATTGATAGTAACATGCAATACATCTTTGTTGGGTTCAAGTACCTTCAAATAATGAAATTTGATATATCAATCAATCATCAATTTACAAACTGTTTGGTAAACAAAAACACATGGATGAAACATATGTTTCATGCACTTCTCGATGCCTAAAGTGTGTCGAGAAATAAAAGAACAATGGTAATAACATGTAATAAATATGGGGATGGGTCAAAACCCTGTACCCCTTCTGTTCACCCCAAAATAGCTGGGATTTATGGATGTTCATTCCCCTAAAAATGCTATTAATTTATTAATAGGTATTGATCCATAGCCATATCCCCTTTTTTTTGATGCATTCTAGATGGTTCAATAACCACTGAGTTCCCAACTCTCATTTAACCATATTTAACCCCAAATTGCTGCTTGTATATCAGTACATGTTCTTAATTCCCTGTGACACGACAAAATGGAACTACACGGACTAATTTCGAGGTCGCCGCGACAGAGATTTGACATTCATGTGCGTTGGCGGAAGCGCGTTATAAAGGACAGTGACCTGAAAACATAGGTGAACCGTCCCCAAAATACTCATAGTGATATGTTGTTTCACGTTTGAAGTTGAGTTATTGATAGTTATTGTCTCGAAATCGAAAATTATTTGCGAAGTATGATCAAAACTCCCAAAGCAAAAAAAATATTGTGTACATGAGTGTGTTTGAAAACTATGTCTACACCCAAATCCCAAACTTAAGAGGGAAAATGATGTTAGACGGTGGGATTTTGGTGGTTGCCCCTCAATGGTCAAACAAAACCTTAAATGGTTTATCATATTTTACTCGGTTGCTGGTCTGAATGATGTTTTTATCAAGTTCTTGTTTTCAGGATTCGACCATGTTTGATGGTTTATTTCATGCCTTATCAACAATGTGTGTTGTCTCATGTCTAATCTCAATGATGTATTATACCCCTTAGGATGACCATATGACCGAAGCGCCAACATCCTTTAAAACGACCAAAAAGGTCGACAGCTTGTCCTGACACCGTCTATCCTGGCCTCATGCAGTGGTCGCCTCAACGGGAAGGTAGAATCAGAGCGGCAATCTACCCTTGTTGATGAGTTGCTTGGTTTTTCTTTAGTGATTTAGATAGTGATTTAGATACGTAAGTGGTTTAAATAGTGATTTATGGTGATCTATAGTAATTGATAGTGATTTATCGGAACAATTACTGACTGGTTTTATGTTGGTACCCCTGTTGATGATTAGTTCGGAGATTATCCAGCTGAATGGATGGTTATTCAATGGTGCTCAGCCCTGTTGAGAAATCCTCATGTTTAGCTCGAGTTTTCTGGAGACCAAAAGCAGGGCAGCGACATATGGGAAGTCAAAATTCATCAAAACCAAAGAAACATGGGGAATATATACCATCTTATATACCAGCATTTACCTGTACCTGGACCCTCGAAATTCATAAAGGTATATAAAGGTCCCAAGTCACAATGGGTATATTACAGTACTGGGTCCCGTACTCGTATATACATATATAATATTGTTTCATTTTTCTAGATCCTTGGAGGGTTTAGGTATGAAATGATTGAACCTTTCTCCAAAACAAAGAAGAGATGCGGCGCGACCCCAACGTGTTTTTTACCCAATGCCACCATTTTTTGGGATTTGGGGATGGTTTCTGACTTGGGGACGGTGCAGATGGCATTGGGTAAAAACCGGTATACCATCAACAACTGGTTGGTGGTGACTGGAACATGACTGGATTATGACTTTCCAGAAACAGTTGGGAATGGAATCATCATCCCAACTGACGAAGTCCATCATTGTTCAGAGGGGTTGGTTGAAACCACCACCCAGGCATGGTGTCCATTGGCGAATCTAAAACCATTCCTCTGCTATGCACTCCCCAGAGACTGAAAAAAACCAGTTGCGCCTGAGACACCGTGATTGCAAGATTGATTGCTTAGACACCCCAGAAAACTGCAATCTCGAGATTCCCAGTATCAGTTGATCCCTGAGAGTTGCTTTCCACAAGATTGTTGATCATGGTCAAAACATCATGCTTGATCATAAGTTTAAGCATTCTGAATGGCCATGAGATATCACAAGATATCACATTGATTCAGTTGACGAACATCTCCACTAAATCCAACCAGATATCCACATTTACCATGAAATATGTCATTTTGTGGGATGTGTCATGGTAGTTATCCCTTTGGTAATTTAACATAGCTATTGAACGTGGCCATAGAAATAGTGGAATTACCCATTGAAAATGGTGATTTTCCATAGCTATGTTAAATTACCAGAGGGTATCCCACTATTTCACTACATCTCATGGATTTTTTATCCGTAATTTACTGGGATTTCCTGTGATCAGCGGTGTTTTTGATCGGTGTCTTTCCTCCAGGTCGGCTCAGGGAGCCCAGTTGTTGACCACGCCTGCGGGGCGACTGGTACATGCTCCTTGGTGCGATGGCGGAGGGTTCAGAAAAACGACCCGGCCTGGTAAAGATACAAAAAGCTATTGGGTTATGATTGTTAATAGTGGTTAATAGTGGTTAATAGTGGTTAATAGTGGTTTTTCCCGAGAGCGTCTGAGCGCAGGGTTCTTCCAATAGTGGGGGTCTGTATCTCATCTTCTCATTTTCACATCTTCTCATCTTCACATCTGCTCATCTTCACATCTGCTCCTCTTCACATCTGCTCATCTTCACATCTGCTCATCTTCACATCTGCTCCTCTTCACATCTGTCTTCACATCTGCTCCTCTTCACATCTGCTC